>Ga0208975_1000299_pt1 | contig 25456 bp, 42 predicted proteins | sample GreLakmeER78MSRF_FD_187700 | JGI IMG/M metagenome (GOLD analysis project Ga0208975, IMG submission 187700) | Freshwater lentic microbial communities from great Laurentian Lakes, MI, USA - Great Lakes metaG ER78MSRF (SPAdes) | ecosystem: Environmental > Aquatic > Freshwater > Lake | place: Great... | reverse complement strand
TGCCGACGCATACCCAAGCACCGAACCCGATAGCAGGATGCAATCAACAAGCTATGTACCTAACTGGGCGTGTTCCTCTTGGCTAACCCCAATGAACCCTCGGGATGCGGGATGCCATCTAATATTAGACGGCAGTAAATCGCACCGACAAACCCTATCGTACACCGGGGCACAACCTGCCCCTGTTGGAACAGACCAACTGGTAGGCCATGTAATCGTGGCCTATCGGGTGAGTTGTTCACCAAACCAAACCTTCTATTCAAAGGAAATCATCATGGGACTTGAGAAAATAGTATTGAACGCCATCGAATCCGCAGACGCGGAGATTGCCGATAACGCATCGTTCTTCAACGGCACGTTGTTTCTGAAAGACGCCGCGAAAGTGCCGGGCTTGCGCTTGTACCGCGTAATCAACGCCATCAAATCGGTGGTGACCTGCTCAATGCAGTTGACCGAGACAAACGACGACATATACGTTGACTTTATCTAATATTAGACGGAGAACAAACATGACACGTAACCAATTGCAAAACGCTGACCGCTGGGAACTGGTGGTCTATCTCGAGTACTGGGGCTATCAGGTGTACGACACCGAATCCGCAGACGAACTACGCGCCGTGGCGCTGGCCAACCACGACACCGAGACTGCCGGACACGCGCTGGCCCTCGAAGATTACACAAGGGGCGAATGATGAAAACCAGTGAAATAAAACCAACCGCATGGAAATTTGCATTGAGCAACCCGAAGATCAACATCCTCATGCGTCAGTGGAATGGCATCCGCATGAATGTGGTGCACATGGAGGACACCCTGCTCAAGTTGATGGAGAACCCGCAATCCACGCCCGAGCAGTTGGCAATGGCGGCGAAGCTGTACACAAGCGTGACGCAGAAGCTGACCGACTGCGCTAGTGCGATTGACGACTACCTGTACCACGGCATCAAGCCCGTGCATATGATGAGTTGCCACGCATACAAAACAGGCGTTGAGAAACTTTGTAACTGTAAAGATTGGTAGGAAGGAGACTAACCATGGAAGACTACCACCTGCCAATCTGCATGGCGTGCTATGCCGTGCGTGTCGAGCCTGCCCGCCGTTACCTCAAGCGTCCCACCTGTGCTGGGTGTGGCGAGACCGAAGCAAGGGCAGTGCGACACACCATCGCCCCGCTCAACAAGAGCAACTACGTGCTCATCACCGACCCCACCATTTTGAAACAACTTAACCCAAAGAGGACAACATGAAAACAACACACACAAACCTAGCCCTGCACCTTGAACGCCACAAGTACAAGCGCGGCCAATACAAGAATTCCGCACCCCTGTGCGGCTACAAGCGGCAACGCAACCATGTCAGGGTGCTACGGCGCAACGACAACGCAATGGTGGTACGCATGTACTCCACCGACATACTGACTGCCTATGAGGATGGGCGCATTGTGATCGACACACGGGGCTGGTACGACCGACCCACTACGAAGGCAAGACTCAACGAGGCGTTTGGGTTCGTGCCGTTTCACATCGGCATCGGTTCGTGGAGTGTCAAGAGTCTCAGCCAGCACACCCTGCGTGTCAACCGAACGCTATACAAATACTATGACGGCATTGAGTTGGATGGCGAGGGCGAGATACTCAACGGCGTCCAAAGGTTCGAGGCGCGGCACGTAGACAAAGAAGATATTGCCAATTTCCGTGAGGACATAAAAGAGTCAGGGTTCAAAGCGGTGTTCCCTGTGCTTGCCGCTAACGTGACGGACGACCTACCTCGGCGTGGCTGGGATGCGAAGTCAGTCATCAGGCATATCACGCGAGAGTGCCATGCCAATGATTGGCCTGAGATCGTGGCCCGCTATGCGTTCAGACGCGAGTGGAACCGAGAGTCGGAGAGGTTAACAGTCAAACAAACATGGGCTCGGCTCATGTCAGCTATACGAAAGGAGTTTATGGCAACATCAATCACAGACATAACCAGCGTTCCCCTGTAACCCGCATCTAATATTAGATGAATCAATCAACTTAGGAAATTTAAATCATGTCAGTCACTAAATCAACCATGCGTTTGTCCCTCAACCAAGCCGCGAATCTCATTCGCCATGTTGGCTCAAGCAACACTATCATCCTACGGGGTCGGCCCGGTATCGGCAAGTCAAGCATCCTCTCGATGCTGGCTAAAGACCTGCCCGACTACCAGATGTGCTACATCGACGTGGCCAACCTCGACCTCGGCGATCTGGGTATGCCTGTGATCGACAAGGAAGCGATGATTACCAACTACGCACCCAATGCGAGGTTCGGTATTGGCCGTGGTCAGACGCGCCCTGTCTGTCTAATGTTAGACGAGCTAGGCAAGGCATCTCGCCCTGTGCTCAATATGTTGTTGCCTACCATCTTGGAGCATCGCATCGGCGATGTGCCCCTGCCCACGGGGTCTATCGTGTTTGCAACCACCAATCTGGATACCGATGGTGTGGGCGACAACATCCCAGGCCATGCCTACAACCGCATGACTGAGGTGGAGGTCGATGTGATGTGCGATGACTGGCTAATCTGGGCGGCAGACAACGACATTGCCCCTGAGATCATGGCGTTCGCCAAGCAGAACCCCGAGGTGTTCCAGTGCTACACAACGCTGGGCAAGAACGAGAAGAACCCCTACATCTTCAACCCATTGAATGGCAACACCCGAGCGTTCTGTTCGTTGCGTTCGATGGCGAAGGCCAGCAACATTGTCAAACAACGCAACGTGTTGGGTGACGCTACCCTGCCAGCACTGGCCGGTACGATCGGCGAACCTGCGGCGCGTTTGCTTGATGCCCTGGTGCATCTGGCTGACCAGTTGCCACTGTTCGAGAACATTGTGCGTGACCCACAAAATACCAAGGTGCCAGACACCGACAGCGTGGGTGCGTTGTTCATCCTGTCCTTCATGTTGGCTGGGCGTGTCAATGCGGACAGCATGGACGCGGTGATGACCTACACGGCACGTTGGAAGTCATTCGAGGCCAATGCGTTGTTCATCTCCACCTTGGCGTCCAACAAATCCAAGGTAGGTATGGCGTGTCGCAATCGCAAGTTCACCGAAGCCGCCGCGAAACTCGGCAAATACTTCTAAGGAGTCACGATGTTAATCACTGAACGAACCTCAGACGGGCGCACAACTGTGCGCTTACACAAAGACTGGAACCCAAGCCGCATAGGCAAGGCGTACACACCCCCACCGCAGAACAACATGGAGTCTCGCTATGCTGAGATGTTGCAGACAGGACTGCTCAACGAGCGGTATGGCGCATCTAATATTAGACGGAGGTTTTGATGGACGCCCCTCTGTTGCGTATTGTTTTCTTGGTTGCCCTCATCGTGGTGGCGTTAGATGTTTTACTTTGGAGAAACTGACATGAGTATTTACGACACAGCAAGACTATTGCGGACCCCCGGCGTAACTGCCGATGTGTACATCAGCCCCTCAACCATATCTAAGCGCACCAAGCTGGGTGCACAGCGTATGTTGCGTGATGGGTTGTATCAAGGTGGTTGGAGTAGCAAGACCTTGCATTTGGCGAAGCTTGTGCGGGATTCAGTCAAGTACCCGCCGTTCATAACCTCTCGCCGCTTGAGCCCCGGCGGCAGTTCGAAGTGGTACGGAGGGTCAATCAGTCTTTGCAACTACAACGTGTCCATCGAGGTTGCCACTGAACTGGTTGCCCTTTTGCGGGCTGACTTTGCGGTGTACAAAATCAACAACCCAACCGAAGACAGTCGGTATGGGTATCTTAATAACCAATCCAGGTATCTTGAGAAGTGGGACGCCACAAAAACAATCTCGGCGGTCAACAGCCAACTTATGTTTTGGCAAGATGACTTTGCCCTGCAAGCGGTTGACTTGGTGACGGCAACCCGCACCCCTGCTCAGGTTGAGCAAGCCAATGCACTTGCGGCAATGCTTGACTCAGACGAGCGTATCTACATCACTAACTACATCGGAGAATGACATGGAAGTATCAGATCGAATCAAGAAGGCGCACATCGCCATCATGCAACACAAAAAGTTCTGCGCCTACTCTGGCGTGTTGGCTTGTGGCAAGGTAGAGGTACGCAAAGACCTGCCCACCGCCGCAACCGATGGTTGGAATGTGTACTACAACCCCGACTTTGTGCAGTCGTTGTGCCCGAGTGACCCCGAGTTGCGGTTCCTCGTACTGCACGAGGCTACACACAAGGCGTATCGGCACCTCCACTTGTGGCAAACACTTCACGAAGAAAACCACATGCTGGCTAATCAAGCCGCTGACCAGTTCGTCAACCTGTCGCTGGTCGATACCGATGCGGGCGAGGGGTTCGTGAAGATGCTCTCGATGGGTGTGATGCCCGATGAAAAGTATCGGGGCTGGTCGGTCAAGCAAATCTTTGATGACCTCAAGCAACAGCAACAGAAGTCCGGCGGTCAGGGTCAAGGCGGCGAGGGTGGCGATGGTATCGATGACCATATGTGGGGTGACGCTACTGAGCAGACCCAGGAACAGCAAACCAAGCAAGCCGAGGAGATCGCAAGGGCTGTGCGTCAGGGTGAGTTGTTGCGGCGCAAGCTGGCTGGCAAGGGCGTTGGCGATAGGGATGGTGTGTTCGGTGACTTGCTGGCACCCAAGGTTGACTGGCGCAAGGTGTTGCGTGAGTTTGTCCAAGAGACTTGTGCAGGGCGTGACGAGTCCTCATGGCGCAGACCCAACCGCAGGTTCCTGGCTGACGATATCTACATGCCATCCATGATTGGCGTGACGCTCAACGAGTTGGTGGTCGGGTTCGACACATCCGGGTCTGTCTTTGGCGGCGAGGAGATGACCATGTTTGTGTCCGAGATCGCGGCCATCATCGAGCAAGTCAAGCCAGCCAAGACCCATGTGATCTATTGGGACACGAAGATCGCCGGACACCAGACATTCGAGGGCGGTCAGTTTGCTGTGCAAGATCTCAAGATCAAGGGGGGTGGGGGCACCGATGGCGCGGTGTTGTTCGACTACCTGCGTGAGAAGCGCATGAACCCGCAAGCTGTCATTCAGTTCACCGATGGGTATGTCGGTAGCTGGGGTCGGTCGGATTGGCCTACGCTGTGGGCCATCACCACTAACGAGCAAGCGCCCTACGGCGTAAACATTTCACTGGGAGATTGACATGGGACTATTTACACGAATGATTGACAAGATGTTCCAAGCATCATGGGAAAGGGCGCGAGAAGCAAAGCTGAAAGAAGCAAACGCGGCGCTTAGTGGGGCATCCAGCAGGGACAACAGCGACAACCAAGTCCCTGTCCGCACATTCTCAATACACGAAGCGCTGAATGGGCAGTACATCGAGTTCCGAAAATTTAAGTACAACCCCAACGGGCCGGATGACTACGAGCACTGCACGTATCTGGTCAAGGATGACGAGGCCTTGGTAGACGCCCTATCCACTGTGCTGGTGCTTATGAGTGGCAGAGAGGACGCGGCGCAATGACTCCCGTGCATTGGGTGAGTACCTACGACCACGAGTCAAAAGAACACATCATCTACGCATATACATCTGAGGTCAAGCGTGTCATCGAGAAATTGCCCGAGGGATGGGTGCTGTGCATTGGTGGCAAATGGGTGGCGCGTACCTCCCAAGGACTACGTGCGGACTTTGATTCAAAAGATGAAGCACTATCATTTTTAACCCTGCTCGTAAGCGCAGGAAATTAAGGAGAACAACATGAGCACTTTATTTTGGCGATTTGTAATGGGTACAAAAACCGAACCCTGCTGGGAGGTTCACCAGCGTCGAGAAAAGGGACTGGCATCAATACTTGTGGCGTATGCCAAACGCGCTAAGGATGCTGGCTGGTTCGTTCGCATTGGCAACATGAACGGCCACCTCGAAGACGAAAAGATATACATTGATGAGAATGTATTTCCCCCATCGTTTATGACGGCCATGCTCCACATGACGCATACACCACCAGGAGATTGACATGGGATACAGATCAGATGTAGTGGCTCTTGTCTATGCGATACACGAACCATTCGTTGGACAAAATAGCGTACTCACTATCGACAAAGAACAGAGATACCCCCTACTCAAGACTTTGATGAGCACAACATTCAAAGAGATTGCGGATATGTGGGGTAGTCATTTCAAGTGGCACGACATTGATGGGGTGCTCGTATTCAAAGCCAATGATGCTAAGTGGTACGAATCAGACCAAGACATATTGGCGTTTGAAAACTTTCTAAAAGAAGTTGAACGCTGTGGGTTTGAGTTTGAGTTTGTTCGTGTCGGGGAAAACCACGACGACGTAGAAAGACACGAGTCTTCCAGAGCCCTTGGGTTTCTTCAAGTGGAACTAAAAATTCGGATTGATATATGAAAGGCACATCATGGAACTAACTGCACAACAACTTAAAGAACTCGACCCCAAGCGGTTCGAGCAAGAACACCACGACTGGCAAGAGCACGGCGCGTTGTGGGATGAATGGTTTGACTCTATTGAGCAAAACTTCACCGACGAGATGGCGGCACACGGCGTCCAGGTGGAAAGAATAGCGTTCAACGGGTTTTATTGCCAAGGTAGTTATGCTTGTTTTGACGGCAAGATCAATGTTCACAAGTGGATGGCGGCTGAGATCTATGACGATGGGCAGACCTATGCCGAGGCATTCCCTGCGCTGTATTTGGCCACTGAACAAGACAGGTCAACAGTATTTGTGAGTACGAGTTACAGGGGCAATACGCACTTCAATTTCGAGGTGAATTTTATTGAAACCCAACCAACTGGGATATTCCAACATCTTGACGAGGACGGATGGCATGAGTTGGTTGTACAGCAAGATGACGCATCAAACCTGGAATCTAATATTAGATGGTTTATTGAATCAAAGAACAACGAGTTGTTCAAGCAACTGCAAGACGAGTACGAGGACTTGACGAGTGAGGAATCATTCATTGGGTCATGTGAGTGCAACGAAGTAACTTTTAACCTGGAGAACGACGATGAAGTTTGTAATTAAATTTGAAGACCATCAGGTCCTCTTGAACGAGGCGCAGTTGGAGGTGTTTATGAATGCCCTTGCGGGTGCCGAAATGCTGGTTGACCACAGGGTAGACAAGGGCACCGGAACCCACGGGTATGGCATGGAGTACATCTACAAAATTGGCACCTTGCCCGCTACCGCCATCCGCGCACATGTGTTGGACGAGACCACCTACGGCGCAATTAAATTCATCACTGCACAAGGAGCTAAAAATGACTGATAACGTAATGGCTGGCGTGGCACGCGCCGCAATGTTGGTTGACCTGCAAATCTCGATCTACTCGGGCAAGAAGCAGGACAAGCGCACACAAGACGAGGTGACCACCTCCAAGGGGTCGGGGTCTAAACGCGCCGCCTCTGTGTACAAGAACCTGTTTGCTGAGTGCAAAGAGTTGGACGAGATCACCAAGTTTCAAGCACGGGCCCGCACTGAGCACTACCGCTTGACCCAACCTTGGAATGACTATGGTGCGCGACTGTTGCCCACCGCACTGTTGCAGGACTACAGCAAGACGATCGACCGCTATCGTGTGGAGTTTGATCGCTTAGTGGATGTGTTCCTCAACAAGTACGACCTGCTGGTTGCCGCCGCCGCGTTCCAGTTGGGCTCACTGTTCAACCGCGATGAATACCCAAGCCGTGTGCAGGTTGCCCGCAAGTTCCGCATGGATGTGTCGTACACCCCACTGCCTACCTCTGGTGACTTTCGCTTAGATGTTGAGAACGAAGTACAGCGTGACCTCATACGCCAGTACGAGAAGCGCCTGGAGGTTCAGTTGCAAGCCGCCGCCCAGGATTCGTGGAGCCGACTGCACGATGCGTTGCACCGCCTGAGTGACCGCTTGGTGGTTGAGGAGGATGGCAAGAAGCGCAAGTTCCACGACACCATGGTGACTGGTGCGGTTGAGTTGTGCGAGTTGTTGACCCAGATGAACATAACCAAAGACCCTGCGCTGGAGAAAGCTCGGCGTAAGTTAGAGGAGGTATTGTCCGGGGTAACGCCTAAAGAGTTGCGTGAAGAAGATGGCACCCGCATCTTGGTCAAGCAAAAAGTTGATGAAATCCTGGGTGCATTTGATTGGGGAGTAGACGATGGTAGCGATGAAGATTCGGGTCAAGCGTTGGGTGATGCTTGATGCAAAAAAGCAACTCGACAACTGGATGTTCAGAAGAAAGGACACGATGAAAGATGAAGAACGAGAGTACAGATACGAAGAACGCGATGGGGGTTTCCTCCTCAAGTGCTGGCATGACGGTCGGGAGGCTACGACCAGAGGCCACTATCACGAGCGCCCAGCGTGGCTTGAGCCAATCCTCGCTGTGGCAAAGATCAGCGGGGCGGCAAAGCGGGTCAAGGAACCTCCGCCGGATTTTATTTGCTGGTTTCGCACCACTGCATCCGGCGCACTCACCGAGTTTATTGAACTGGAATGACATGACATACGACAACCTGACCGACCAAGAACTCTTACGCCATGTTGACGGCATGACGGGGCTTACCAAAGTCCTTGCTGAACGCCTTGAGATGCGCTTGAGAGACATCGAGGAACTTGAGCATGCGCTTGGCAAGCGACTGCCCAAGGACGACAACAACCCCGCGCAGATGCGCTTGTTTTAACCACCATCTAATATTAGACGGAGCACAACATGCCTGATATGCAAACAGCACTCAACAAAGTTTTAAACAGTTGGAATCAACCAGAGATCAAACCCGTGAACACAACTCAACCAACCAAACACGCACACCTTTTAAAATTCAAACCAACCAACAACGTGACCCGCGTCACGTTTGACTACATCAAAGCCCACCCAGGCACCACTTCTGCTGAGACCACCAAAGCGCTTGTAGCCGAGGGGTTCAACTACGGATCAACATCCTCCATCATTACCCAGTTGATTGCCCATGGGCAAGTTAGGCGGGACGCAGAGCGCAAACTCTTTGCCGCAGTCAAGGAGTATGTGCCGTTGAAGCGGCATATAAAAATGCCCAAGGGCAAGCGAATCGTCACCGCCCCTAAAGAAGCCAAGGAAGTCAAAGCGCCCAAGCAGGTTGCGCCGCCAGTGCCTAAGCAAACCGATCTGCTAGCTACCATGAACATCAAAGATGCACGGGCTTTGTACGATGAACTCAAGAAGATTTTTGGTGGGTGACATGAAGGCCATATTGGAATTCACATACCCCGAAGATCAGGACAGACTGCGTCATGCTTTAAACGGGGGTAAGGCCATTCACGCACTGACCGACATTCAGATGACGGTTCGTAGCTACTTCAAGCATGATGCCGACCCATTGATGGTGCTGGCGCTTGTCAGGGATTTAACCAACACAGCGCTCAACGAGTGCGGGGAGGAGTGATGGAGACCATCCTTGTAACGATTCTGTTGGGGTTCATAGGCATGGTGATTGCGGGTTTTGTGCTGGTAGCACTGATGCACCTGTGGTTCTGGATGGACGAGAACGAGAGGGGGGATAGATGAACAACCAATCAGACTGGCTTAACCGAACCAACTACACGGCAGAGCAACGCCGCCATATGTGCGTTCAACTCCTGTCGGAAGCGCAGTATTGGGATTCATCTCAATACCAGAAGATGATGCACGACAGTACAAAGCGTCCGTGGGTAGGGCTGACTGATGAGCAAATATTTGCTTGCGAAAACAGCGTGCCTGATGAAATCGTTAGCGACAGGGATTGGTGCATCTATTTTGCCCGAGCCATTGAAGCCAAACTCAAGGAGAGAACATGACACTACAAGAACATGTTCTTGCACTGCCTGAAGCGGAGCGTGTGAAGTTCCTGAGAGCAATGGTTGCAGTGGTAGACGCAGGACGCACGGCGGGTGTGCCGCCAGAACAGTGGGCAAAGGAATACGCCGACACATACAAAGAAGTGGAGAAAAACACATGAAAGACGCAGAAGACGAGGCATTCGAGGAACTTGCGATGAAGCAAGGTCATTGGCAACACACAAGTGGATGGCGCAAGAAACAAATCATGGACAAAATAGAACAAGCATTCCCAAACCCACACAGGACTGACATGACGGGCATGTCGTTGAGGGATTACTTTGCATCCAAGGCGATGCTAAGAATCGGTGTAAACACCTCTTACGAAGACCTTGCAAAGACAGCTTACAAAATCGCAGACGAAATGCTGAAAGCGAGGGGACAAGCATGATTTATCACAAGGGTGGGACTTGGACGTATCAGGATATTTGCGATGTTGAGGATTGCATTGATATGTGGCGTTTTGAAAAGAAAGGCAACAGAATTTATGTTAAATATTCCCGCAAGGAGAAGAACACATGACAGAAGGTTATTACTGCATAGTGTGCGGCAGATTTTTGCTGGCAAATGAGTTTGGCGTTATTGTCCATGATGACATTTCACATCCACCTGAAATGGCTTTTGATGACGAGGAGAATCCGCAATGACTCCATTGGTTTGCAAGGCCGTCAAGTTTGCGCCTGAGCCAGAAACTGCTTTGTGGTTTGATGTTGGGCAAATGGAGCCTGCACTTGACACAAAAGTTCCCGCAGATTTTTTGATGAATTTGCCTTCAAAAAGAACGGGAATTGTTGGCTTAGATACGCAAGGAAAAGACTTTGCTCTTTGGCTTTTAAGGGGCGATGATTCAATAACTGTGGGCGGTTGCTCCATGTGGCATGGCGGCAAATACTTTTCTCCATATGCTTATGTTTCTACCGGAGAAGGGTTCAGAATTTATCAGAAGGACAAAGAAATAACCCTTGAAGATGTTAAACCTGTCCACCGAATGGTGCTTGCAGTGTTGATAAAGCTTGCTCATCAATCGCAGGGTTATTGCCCCACACCAAAGCGCACATTTATCAATCAAAAGCGTCAATCAAAAGGCAAACCCGCTTTAACTTTTGACTGGCATACAGTGGAAATTGAACCGCCTAAACCAAAAAATGATTATCAAGGCGGAACCCACGCAACACCACGCCGTCATCAGGTTCGTGGACATTGGCGCACTTACAAGTCAGGCAAGCGGGGATGGGTAAACGAATGCTGGAAAGGCGATGCAAGCAGGGGAACCGTCTTTAAAGATTATCAATTCAAGGAGAACACATGAGTAAATGGGACAGCCACAAAGGCAAGGGCAACACCGCTTTCAACGCACTGGCGCAAGCTAGTGATGTTGCAAACATGACACGCGAGCACCATACGTGGATGCACAGCCGGGGAAAGTTGTGCTGGAAGTGCCAGAAACAATCCGTGCCAGAAAAAGGGTGCATCATAAATCTACAGACGGGGCTTCACAAATACGTGTGCAAGCCCTGCGTTGATGCGCGTAGCGCGAAGGCGACGGTATGAGTTGGCACAACCCAATATTTAAGTATTGCAAAGACGCATTGAGGGCAAGAACTTTGCAAGAGATCATCTCCAAAGAACTGCGCGAGGCGCAACTCAACAAGCTTGAGGCAGAAAGTGGCGTTGAGTACGCGAAATCGGTAGTGGCCTACAACGAGCAGCGCATCGTGCGTTTGCAGAAGAGACTAACTGAACACCCAACAGAAGGGGACGGCGCATGAAGGGCGGCGCACGACCTGGGAGCGGACGCAAGCCCACACTGATTGATGAACGCCGAGCACTTGTACTGCGTGAGCAAGGCGAGTCAATGCAAAAGATTGCCGAGCGGTTTGATGTTAGCCTCCAGGTAATCAAATACTTTTTTAAAAAACGAAAGCGACTCACCAATGCCCAGCGTTGACTTTGCCTCATGGCATCCAACCAATCTTGTAAGGTTTGCGCAAGACGCGCAGGCCAAAATGGATGCCCAAGACAAACAAATTGCCCAGCTTCAAGACGACCTGCGGGTTGCCATTGATGCGTACCGGGTGCTTATAAACCGCCAATCAAAGGACACGCATGGCCACCACCCCTGAATCCAAAGTCAAAAAGAAAGTGCATGCCTTGCTCAAAGCGCATGGTGCCTACGCGGTGAACTACATCGGCGGGCAGTACGCCAACAACGGAACCCCCGACATATTGGCATGCTTCAATGGGTTCTTCATCGGCATAGAGTGCAAGGCTGGGCGCGGGGTGCCCACTGCCTTACAGATTAAAAACCTGCGCGACATTGCCAAGACCGGTGGGTTGGCACTCATCATCAACGAAGATAATCTTGCCTACCTGGAGGAATCCCTCAATGACATCAAACACGCCCAATCCAATTACCACCTTTTTGCAAGAGAAGCGGAAGGTGAGTGATGCCGAGCGCAAGATCATTCAGCGCAGAGAGCGCGACCGCGAACGCAAACAACTAAAGAAACCCCCCAACGCATGAATCTTATTACGTTGGACTTTGAGTCCTACTACGACCAGGAATTCAGCCTGTCCAAGCTGACCACCGAGGAGTACATCCGCTCTCCTCAGTTTGAGACGATCGGCCTCAGCATCAAGCAAGGCGATGGGCAGGTGCAGTGGTACCCCCAGCCCCAGGTAAAGGATGCAGTGGCCCAGGTCAACTGGAGCAATGCGGCAGTGCTGGCTCAAAACACGGCGTTTGATGGGGCCATCCTCAAATGGCGGTATGGGGTGGAGCCGAAGATGTGGCTGGACACCCTGAGCATGTCGAGGGCACTGTTCCCGCACGAGAAGTCACACTCCCTGGCGGCGCAAGCCGAACGCGCTGGCCTTGAGGCCAAGGGGGACGAGGTGCTACGCGCCAAGGGTAAGCGGTACGCGGACTTCTCCCCTGAGGAGTTGGTGAGTTACGGGGTGTACTGCGCCCATGACACCAATCTTGCATACCAGTTGTTCAACATCTACGCGCCGAAGTTCCCCAAGCTGGAGATCAAGCTAATCGACCTGACCCTGCGCATGTTCATTGAGCCTGTGCTGGAGTTGGACAAGGCGCGGTTGGTCAAGCACCTGGAGGATGTGAAGGCGCGCAAGCAAGACCTGCTGGACAAGGTACGCGACCAGATGCTGGCCGACATGCAGCCTGACTTTGTGCATATGATTTTCTCCGAGGGCACCGCAGGCATTAAGAAGTTGCTCATGTCCAACGAGAAGTTTGCCGAAGCCCTGCGTTTGTTTGACGTGGAGCCTCCGCTCAAGCTAAGCCCGACCACGGGCCGGATGGCCTATGCTTTTGCCAAGACGGACGAGGCCATGAAAGCCCTGGAGGAGCACCCGGACCTGCGGGTACAGGCACTGGTGGCGGCGCGAGTGGGCAACAAGACCACCCTGGAGGAGACCCGCACCGAGCGGTTCATATCCATGGCAAGTCGTGGGGCGTTCCCGGTACCCCTGCGGTACTACGGGGCGCACTCAGGGCGCTGGTCCGGCCAAGACAAAATCAACCTCCAGAACCTACCAAGCCGGGGCGTGGATGCCAACGAGATCAAACGCGCCATCCTGGCTCCCAAGGGGTACGTTGTGATTGACTGCGACTCCTCGCAGATTGAAGCGCGGACGCTGGCGTGGCTGGCTGGGCAAGATGACTTGGTGACGGCGTTTGACAACAAGGAAGATGTGTACTCCATCATGGCGGCAAAGATTTATGGCATCCCCGTAGATCAAGTCACCACCGGGGCAAAGAGTCAGCGGCAGGTGGGCAAGACCGTCATCCTGGGTGCCGGGTATGGGGTAGGTCACGCTAAGCTAAAGATGTTTCTCAAGACTGTGGCAGGGGTGGATGTGTCTGTGGACGAGGCCCAACGCATCATTAACACGTACCGGAACACGTACTACCGGATACCCGAGTTGTGGCGGCGGGCAGACAATGCGTTGATGGCGCTTGCCAGCGGGCACACAACCCAGATTGACGTGCACGGCCTTGTCCATGCCACGCCCCACGGAATTACCCTACCCAGCGGGTTGTACATCCAGTACCCTGGGCTGGAGCGGACATGGGTTGAGAGCAAGCCGCAATGGACATACCAATCCAAAGGCATGACGACCAAGGTGTACGGCGGGTTGATCGTGGAGAACTTTTGCCAAGCTGTGGCCCGGTGCATTGTGGGCGAACAGATGTTGAAGATCAGCAGTCGGTACAAGGTGGTGTTGACGGTGCACGATGCCATTGCTTGTATCGCACCTGTTGACGAGGCCAAGGAAGCCCGCAGGTTTGTCGAGGAGTGCATGTCCTGGCGTCCGACCTGGGCGCAGGGTTTACCGTTGGCGTGCGAGTCCGGCATGGGAGCAAGCTATGGCGATTGTTAATAAACCCTTGTTGGATAAATTCTTCGATAAAGCGGTGTTTACGGAGTTTGGGATACCAATGAACTTTTCCGACAACATTCCAAGAGATAAGGTGCAGACCTTCGTGCTGTCTTCTGAAGTTGCGTTAGCGGCGGAGACACTGGTTAGATCATCTACGTTTAAGCCAACTCCGCTGGATGAGCTACACATGCCCTACGAGCACACGGCAATCGAGTACCCGCTGACGCCTGCAATACAGAAGCTACGCGATAACGGTATTGTGGATGGGATTATCCCGGTGACTCGGGTAGGGGCATACATCCGCAAGATAAATAACAACGTGTTGACCTGCCTTCCCTATTGGGAATACATAGACGGTAGCGTACAGCATAGCCTGTTTATGTTTATGTTTGGGCTGAGCCACGAACAAGGAGCACAACTTCAATTTGCAGGGGCCAATGGCCAAAACTCAATACCGGCAAACTTTATGCCCTGTGTGTCGCTTATTAAAGCTGCACAAACTGCAAAGTTAACGCCCGAAAAGTTTGCTGAGCTTACAGCAAATGATCCGCAAGTACAGCAGCACATTATGGAAGCCGCTGTAGAAATTCCAACGCTGCTGTTTGCCTCGTACATGCTGCTTAACTGCCGAAGTGGCGTGGGGCAGACCCGGATTGCAGCGTCAGTCCCCCCTAAGGGGTTGAAGCTGGGCGGTAAAAAGAAAAAGGCGTACACCGCAAGCGCCTACACTTTGCTGCATCTACAAGAGGTTGAAGTGGTTACGGCTGGAGGACATGTAAGCCAACGAGCCGATGTTGCAGCCCACTACGTGCGCGGGCATTTTAAGCAGCGCAAGAGCGGACTTTATTGGTGGGGGGCATTTGTACGCGGCACCGGACCGCTTCGTAAACGCGCAGCATACATAGTGGAGGACTGCTAAAATCTGCCATCCAAACAAACAAAGAAACTTATGGCACTTGCACATTCCTATTCAGCAATCAAAGATTTTGAAAACTGCGCACGCAAATACCATGAAGTCCGCATACTTAAAAAATTTAAACAGGAGAACACCGATGCCACGTTATATGGCACAGCGGTGCACAAAGCATTTGAAGACTACATCAAAGACAAGACCCCACTACCCCCACAGTTTGAACAGTTCAAGCATTTCATCGAGCCCCTTGCTAACCTTGGAGGGGACATTCGATGCGAAGAAAAACTGGGTATCCGAGTTGACTTTAGCCCGTGTGGCTTTTTTGACAAAGATGTATGGTTCCGGGGCATCCCCGACTACCTTGCCATCAACCGAGAGCGGGGCGTTGCCCGTGTGGCCGACTACAAGACCGGGAAGTCAAGCCGGTACGCCGACTCAGGCCAGCTTGAACTCATGTCCGCCATGATTATGGCGCACCACCCCGAGGTCAACACCGTCAAGGGGGCCTTGCTTTTTGTCGTGGCAAGCGATGTAATCAAGTCTGAGTTCAAGCGCGATGCGCTGTCCGAAATCTGGTCGAAGTGGGCAGGCCGGGCCGGACGTATTGAGCAAGCACTGGAGAATGGGGTGTGGAATCCCAGCACCAGTGGCTTATGCAAGTTCTGCCCTGTAAAGACTTGTGCTTATAACTAGGAGGCCATATGGCTAGAGACTACGCGGCGGAGTACAAAAAGTACCAGGGTACTCCCGACCAGATCAAGAATCGAAGCAACCGAAACAAGGCCCGCCGGGTCTTTGAGAAGGCAAACGGCGACCTGCCGGGCACTGTGGATGTGGACCACAAACGCGCCCTGTCCAAGGGCGGCGACCCAGTTTCTCTGCGCAACTTAAAGGCTACCCCCAAGGAAGCCAACCGCAGTTTTGCCCGAACAAAAACAAACGGGTTGAAGTCTGAAACTTCCAAACGCGAAAGGAAAAAGTAAGCTATTATTTTGTTGCTTGATGAGCAGTTGTCAAGCACGTTCTCCTCTAGTTTTGCCGGGTAGTTCACTCTACCCGGCTCTTTTTGTCACCACAAATCAACACTATGCAAATCATCCAAGACAGGGCGCTCCTGTTTAACACGCGCAACGCCGAACAAATAACGGCACTCATCCCTAAAAGCAAGGTCATGTCCGAGCAAGACGGGGAATCCCAGATACTTGTCAACTGGGACTTTGACGAGGTACAACTGCTACGCAACCTTGGCATCAAGGACGCACCCAGCCCCATACTCGGGCGGTACAAGTGGCCTGGGGTGTATGTGCCATTCGAGCATCAACGAACGACCGCTGACTTTCTTACCCTGCATCCGAGATGCTTTGTGTTCAACGAGGCAGGCACAGGCAAGACCAGTGCGGCGGCATGGGCAGCGGACTATTTAATAACCCATGGCCGGGTCAATCGAGTGTTGGTGGTGTGCCCAGTGTCAATCATGGAGACAGCATGGCGGGCTGACTTATTCCGCACGGTGATGCACCGCACAGTGGCGATCGCCCAGGGCACCAAGAAGCAACGACAAGCAATCGTGACCGGAGACTACGAGTTTGTAATCATCAACTTTGACGGCGTGAAGGTTGTTGCAGAAGAACTTAGGAACGGCGGCTTCGATCTGATTATTGTGGACGAGGCCAACGCCATTAAGAGTGTGCAGACCGATCGTTGGAAGATGCTTGCAAGCCTTGTCAAGGCCAACACGCGGCTGTGGCTTATGACGGGTACCCCTGCGGCGCAGTCACCAGTGGATGCGTACGGTCTGGCCAAGCTGGTCAACCCCAGTTCTGTGCCGCTGTTCTTTGGGTCATTCCGCGACAAGGTGATGAACAAGATCACTCAGTACAAGTGGGCCCCCAAGCATGATGCCAGAGACACAGTGCACAAGGTATTGCAACCGGCTATACGCTTCACCAAAGAAGAATGCCTGGACCTACCCGACATGCTGTTCACAACCCGAGAGGTTCCGCTGACAGCGCAACAGCACAAATACTACGAGGCCATCCGCAAGCAGATGATGATGGTTGCCGCAGGCGAAGAGATCACAGCACCCAATGCCGCAGCACTGCTCAATAAGCTGTTGCAGATATCTCAAGGCGCGGCCTATACAGACAATAGAGATGTGGTTGCGTTCGATGTAAGCAACAGGCTCAACGCGCTGTTGGATGTGATTGACGAGACCTCCAACAAGGTAATTGTTTTCATACCATTCCGGCACTCGCTCAATATCTTGGAAGAAGAACTTGCCAAGCGGTCCATCACAACTGAGTCCATACACGGCGACATACCGGCATCCAAACGCGGGGAAATAATCAAAAGGTTCCAGACCGAAGATGACCCCCGGGTGTTACTACTGATACCCCAAGCGACTGCTCACGGGATAACCCTAACCCGCGCAGACCAAGTTGTCTGGTGGGGTCCTGTAGCATCAACAGAAATCTATATGCAGGCCAACTCCCGGGCACACCGGGCGGGCCAAACCAACAAGGTAACCGTCACTCACCTGCAAGGGAGTCCGGTTGAGCGCAGGATGTACATCATGCTCCAGAGCAAGATTGACATGCACTTGGACCTTGTAGAGTTGTACAGACAAGAAATCGCTTGACAGCGTAATTTGACACTGTATAATTTGTTTCGTGGGGGGTTGGTGCGATGGGTTAGCGCCATCGTGTCGCACCTTGTTGTTGAAACACACTGCTTTATGTGAAATCAACCCCCCACACCCGTCAACACAAATCAAAGGAAATCGCATGGATGCAAACCAACTGGTAAAGGTGTACATAAAGATACGCGATGCCAAAGACATTAAACAAAAACAAATGGAAGAGGAAGTTGCCGCCCTTGAAGCGCAACTTGAACTCATAGAGGCAGAACTATTGGACATATGCAAGACCACCGGTCAAGACGGTGGTTCCACACAGTATGGCTCGTTTCGCCGCGCCGTCAAAACCCGGTATTGGCCGTCCGATTGGGACAGCGTTTATCGGCTTATCAAAGAGCACAGTGCGCCCGAGTTGCTTGAGCGCCGCATTCACCAGGGTAACTTCAAGGAATTCTTGCAAGCCAACCCTGACAAACTGCCAACCGGCATGAATGTGGATTCAAAGTATTCGGTCACCGTTCGTCGTGCACGTTAATCAACCTAAGGAAATCAAATGAGTAACATCTCTCTCTTCAAATCTGGCTCACACATCCCCGACTACCTGCGTAACGCTCCTGATGCAACTACCCGCGATATTGCTGGTAGCTCTGGCGGCAAACAAATCTCCATCAAAGGAGGCGTGTGGCGTATGGTCGTAGGCGGCGAAGAGGTTGCCAAGAACGAAGACCGCTCCATGAACTTCGTGGTGGTCGCCAGTGGCAAGGGCATCACCCGTACTTTTTACGCAGACAAGTATGAGGCAGGTAAGGACGCTAAGCCGGTTTGCTGGTCAGCAGAAGGCGTGGTGCCCAACTCTGAGGTACCCAGCCCGCAGAGTTCGGCATGTGCTACCTGCCAGCAAAACATTGAGGGCTCTGGTGAGGGCAAGTCCCGCGCATGTCGATTCAGCAAGCGTTTGGCTGTGACTGTAGAGAACGATATCAGCGGCAACGTGTATCGCCTGTCGGTGCCCGCCAAGTCTTACTTCGGTAAGGCGGACGGCGAGAAGATGCCCCTGCAAGCCTACGGCAAGTTCCTGGCAGGGCACGGCATCCCAATCACTGGCTTGGTGACTGAGGCCCGCTTTGATACCGCAGAGTCTGTGCCTGTGTTAAAGTTCCGCGCAGTGCGCCCGCTGACCCAAGACGAGTGGGAAATCGCCAAGGCCCAAAGCCTGACCGATGACGCCAAGATGGCTATTGAGTTCAAGATGGTTCCATCAAAAGCAGAGACGGGTACCCCCCTTGCATTGCCCGAAGCGTTCCAGCAAGCACCTGTGCCCACAGAGGCTCCCGCCGCCACGACTGAGCCTGTCAAACGCGCCAGCAAGAAAGCCGCTGATGCGCCTCCACCTCCACCCAAAGACGTAGCCTCTGTGCTCGCCGACTGGGGTACGGATGACTGAAGTCACAAGGGGGTACACCACCCTCTTTGTCCGTAAGGTGGAGGGGGCAGATCAAACTCTGCCCGTCATCCAGTTCGCAAGGCTTTGTATCGACCGGGAAATGCCGATCGCATCCATTGCCTTGCGGCTTGGTGTCACCCGCGCAACTGTGTATAACTGGTTCACAGGTAAAGCGACCCCACGGGCCCGACACATTGAGTCAATCAGGAAACTTTCAAAACGCTACGGAGCCAAGTCGCTTCGGCGTAGTTGAGCGGTGAGGACATGTGAACAATTTTCTCGACTCCGTGTTGCCCACTCAGGGCACCTACTGTGCGGTCGGGATTAAAAGCAAGCTGGTAAAGCAGTCGTTTCACGACACTGTTGCGGATATTGATGCGGTTGCGGTTGGGCTGGATGCCCGGGGCGTTGATGCCTACTACGCACTCGCAAGCTTTGCCGACCCCGCGTTGGGGCGCAAGGCAGATAACGCAGCCTACCTACGTGCTTTTTTTCTCGATTTGGATTGCGGCACTGGCAAGCCGTACAACGACCCGGCCCAGGCTTGCAGCGAACTAGGTATTTTTGTGCGGACTACGGGTATGCCCGAGCCCACGATTGTGTTTTCTGGTGGTGGTGTCCATGTGTACTGGCCCTTGCTTGAAGACCTGGACGCAGACAAATGGCTGGGCATGGCCAAGCGCCTCAAAACGTTATGCCGTGAAAACAACCTACATGCCGACCCAGCGGTAACTGCGGATGCTGCCCGCATCCTGCGAGTGCCTGGGACAAACAACTACAAGGAAGCTACGCCGCGCCCCGTGCGCATCGTGAATGCTGGCCTACCAGTTGCTGTTGAAGATATTGAGAAGTGTCTGCCGCCCGCACCAGTTGACCTGACTGCCGCCAAGCAGTTTGGCATGGACGAGGCGACCCGCAATCTGGCCGTGGGCGACTACCCCACCTGTGACTTTGTGAGGATTGTCCAGCGCAGTTTGGCAGGCAATGGGTGCGCCCAGATGACCAAGGCCATCACCGAGGTGGCGACGCTTGAAGAGCCGCTGTGGCGGGCCGCGCTGTCCATTGCTGTGCGGTGTGAGGACGGTCAACAGGCTATCCACAAATTATCCAAAGGCCACCCAGGGTACAGCGCTCACTCCACAGAGGCCAAGGCTGCGGAAACCAAGGGGCCATACACCTGCGACTGGTACCGCACCAACTATTCGGCGGGGTGTGCCGGATGTACTCAGCGGATATCCAGCCCCATACTGGTCGGCAAGCGTGTGGAGATGCCCGCCGAGACCGCCGCAGTGACGGTTGCAGTACCCAACGCGCCCCCTGCCTCCCAGGCGTTTATTGTGGAAACTTCGTATGGAGATGCAGACGAGGGCGAAGGCCCGCGCATCACAGTGGAGATACCGCCATACCCCTACCCGTTCTTCCGGGGGCCCAGGGGTGGCGTGTTCAAGCGTGTCAAAACTGAATCAGGCGAAGAAGTTGAGATTGAAGTTTATTCCCGCGACCTGTATATAACAGGGCGGTTCTTTGACTCTGAGGAGTTTGGAGATGGCCTAGGGGAAATGGTCAGCATTGACCTGCACATGCAACGCGATGGTATCCGCCGGTTCTACGCCCCGGTGGCCGAATTGTTCTCCAAAGACAAGATGCGGGATACCGTGATTAAAAATGGCGTAATGGCTTATGGAAAACAACTGGACCCAATCATGGCTTATTTCTCGACAAGCATACGCAAACTGCAAGCGCAGTTCTCAGCAAACAAGACCCGCAGTCAAATGGGCTGGACCCCAGACATGCAGGGGTTTGTAGTTGGGGAGGTGGAGTACTCAGCCGCAGGCAACAAGCTGGCCCCGCCGTCAAGCGGAACCCGGCAACTAGCCCCAGCGTTTATACCTCGCGGCAACTTGGAGGGGTGGAAAAAGATTGCGGACTTCTACAATCGCCCCGGGCTGGAGCCCCACGCACTGGCTCTGTTCTTTGGGTTTGGCGCACCCCTGCTTAAATTCATTGGCGGCACAGTAGTCAAGGGAGCGCTGGTACACCTCAAGTCCAACGCATCCGGCTCAGGCAAAACCACGGCGCAGTTGGTGGTCAATTCGATCTTCGGTAATCCCACTGAGTTATTGATGACCAAGGACGACACCTACGCTTCCAAGATGCACCGCATCGGCATGCTCAACAGCATTGCATTCACCATGGACGAGATCACCAACACAACCGATGAAGAGCTATCGGATACCGCATACGGGGTGACCACAGGCCGGGCCCGGCACCGCATGGAGGCATCAGCAAACAAGATGCGGGTCAACAATACATCGTGGTGCAACATCACTATCACGTCTGCCAATTCGTCCCTCATCGACAAACTTAGCCAGTTAAAAAGCACATCGGACGGCGAACTTAAACGCCTCTTGGAGATTGATGTACCCACATTGCAAAACGTGACCAAATCGGACATTGATGAAGTCTTCAGCACGTTGGGTGAGCACTACGGCATAGCGGGCCCCATCTTCATGCAATACGTTTTGAATAACATGGATGAAGTCAGGAGCATGCTGGCGGAGATGCAAAAGAAGATTGATGATCGGCTGGTGTTGAACCAAACCGATCGGTTCTATTCCTGCATTTTGGCGTGCGCGTTTGTGGGAGCCATCATTGCCGAACGTTGCGGGCTCCACAGCATTGAGATATCGCGTGTGTACAAATACGCTCTGGAGGTAGTCGCCAGCAACAGGGAAGCCCAAATCGGCAGTATTGGCAGTCCCCTGCTAATTGCTCAGGAGACGCTATCCGCGTTCATTAACGAGAATGTTAACAACGCCCTGGTTATCAATAGCCATATTAAAGGGTCCGTGCCCCCCGCCCCAATTACCAACCCCAGGGGCCCACTGCGCCAGCGGTATGAGCCCGACACCAAAGAGTTGTTCATCACCGCCCAGGAGTTCCGGGCCTTCTTTGCCAAGCGTCAGGTGGACGTGCGCGAGGCCGTGCGGAATCTGGCCAAGGCAGGAATCATTAAGCACAACGGTCTTGCCACTACCAAGCGCATCGGTGCGGGAGCAATCGGCGGGCTGTCTGGGCTTAACGTGCGGTGCTACTGTTTTGACGGTGAGGCCATAGGATTAAATGAAACCGCATTCTCTGACCCCGCAGTCTGACCCGCGTGTCATAGTCGTCCATGGCATTGAGTACTTCGTGTACTGGGACAAGCTGGACGTGGGGGCATCGTTCTTCTTGCCCACCACTGCGACCCCCAGGCAGGTAAGGCTTTCTCTAGGCCCTGCCCTGCGGTCACTTGGCTATGAAGTGGAGCTACGCGCCCGGTGTGAGTACGGGCGGTATGGGGTGCGGGTCTGGCGTATCACTTAGGGTACTGCTTGCGAATCTCAGTTTTGGCTTCGCGCAACCAGCGGGTCAAGTCCACCTCGATCTTGCGGACTTCCTCAAGTTCCCGCGTTCGCTCTTCCTTGGACATCTCCTGGGCTCCATCAGGACTGTTGAGATACTTGCGGTAGGCCCGGGTATCCTCAAGCTGTTCCAGCGTTGCGTTGATGTACGGATTGAGTGCCAGGGCTTGCTCGTGCTCAATTGCAAACTTTTCTGCCGCCGCCATGTCAGTCTTTGCCAAGTTGTTGAGGGTATTCTGCAACCGCCCAACGCGCTCACGTTCCTCGTAGAACTCAGTGATGCGCCGGGTGCCCACGGGGTCAATCATGTAGTTGCTGAGTAGGGCCCACTTGTGCAGGGGGCGGTCCACCCGGGTTGGGTTGAGCAAGCTGTCGGTTGTTGCAGTAACCAATGCCGCCGTTGACCCAAAGTACCCGCGCATGGCGTTGTCTAGCATGATGGGAGACACCTCTGCCCCCACAGTGTTCTTGGCAAACTCGGACAGTTGGATGGCCAACTCGCTTGTACCGGCGGACCGGCGTTGGCTTGCCAGCATCTGCTTTTGGTAAGTACCTTCCAGTTCGCGCCCGGTAAGGAACGAGTGGTTGGTGAACGCTTCCAACAAGGGTTTGGCTGCCTGCGGCACAGGAGTTACCCGGCCAACGTACTGCTCAAATATGTACGTCAGGCCAGTCCGCATGGCTTCAAAGGCCTCCTGCTCCTCAGGCGTACCCTGGCGCTTGTAGTACTCCACAACACGCTCGGGTATGACCTTAAAGATAGCGCCCAGTTCGCCCGGCACGGGTATCTTCTGGCCTCCGACAAACCAGTTGCTGTCGCGGGTACGCAGGTCGGCCTCGTTGTATTCCTCGTCTTCTTCGTCCTTACCTAGGGCATACATGGCGCTGAGTGCCGTGACCACTGCCGCCCGGTTCCAGAACAGTTTGCGGGCCTCAGCCCGGCCCACTGAGGAACTTGAGTCTGCGCCTGATGCGGCGCGGTACAGCACATCCATACCCTGCACATAAGCGTTAAAGAACGGGATGGTGGTGACCATGGCTCCAATGAAGTCGCTGGCTCCACGGCGGCGAAAGTTAATGAACTCACGAGCCCGGGTCTGCGCCAACAGTTTGTCTCCGCCTTCTTTGAGGGTCTGGTCGTAGATGGCCTTGCGCACCGCCAAATCAGATGCTTGGGTGAACTCGTTGAGTCTGTGCAAAAGTTCTTTAACAAAGCCGCGCGGCTTGTAACCTAACTCAGACAGCAATGAAACTGCGGGTTTACCTTGCACAAAGTCATACGCGCCCGCAATTCCCATGGCCCCCAGTTCTTTCTCGATCGGGTGCTTGATGCCGCGTAGTGCGGCAAATGCCAGCTTGGGGAAATTGGTCAGCGACATGTACAGGAGCGCCCCTGGACTCTTGACCCCGGAGGTAACGATTGCACGCTGAATATCGTCTACCAACTGTTTGAGCGCAAACGGAGGCATGGCCGTCACGGTGGTGCGCAGCACATTGGAAAAGGCCCCCAAGTTTTGCAACCATGCCGCTTTGGGCGCGTTAAGGTCTTTGAACGCCAACATGTCGTACTTGCTTGGTAGTTCCCAATAGTTGAGTTCTCCATCCACAAACGCGCTGGCAGTGTTTGCTTTGCCTTGCGGGCTGCGGTGCAGGAACTTGGCTTGCCCCATACCTTCCAGGGTACGCAACGTCTGGATGCGGGCATCGTTGTTGATCGTCTGGCCGACCATCCAGCCCAAGGTGTTCATGTAGTTGTCGAACACATTACCAACCGGACGAGACAAGGAGCCGCGAAGCTCAGGGTCTTTGGTAAGCATTAGGGGAGAACGCCCGGTGGTGCGTTTGGATTTGCTGAACTTCTCTGCAAAGTCGTCGATGCGGTCGAACGGCACATACCCAACCACGTCCTTCCATTCCTTACCTTTTTCGGGGGAGAGCCTGCCCACGGCAACCAAGTTGTCCACCATGGCAATACGCGCTTCGTCCATGAGCTTGTTCATGGCTTTGAATGCTGGGTCTGCGTTGTACTCGGCCACAAGCGCGGCTCTGGTCTGCGCGTCCATGTGGCTGGGGAAGTCTGGGTCCGCTTTAAGCAGTTGGTCCAAACGCACTGCCTCCAGGACGCGACTGGCGTACTGCGTGGCTTTCTCCTGCGAGTAGCCGTTGCGCTTGCCCCAGTCACCGATCATCTTGTAGATATCCGCAGGCGGGCGTACCCCGGATACATCGCTCACAACCCACAGACCAGTGATCGGGTCTTTCACAAAGCCACCGCGCTGCAAGTAGGACAGCAACATCTTGGTGTAGTCCTGTGCTTGCCGGTACAGCCCCATGGGGTTGAGTTTGCCAAGCGAGTCGCGCACTGCGCCGTTGAACCGCTGGGAGATACGGCTCTCGATGGTGGCAGCAATGTCTGCTGTCTGTGTGCGGAATTTGGTACCCAGGTTTGGTTCGGTACTTTGCTGCTTGAACCCGTTGATGAGGTTCGTCAGGCCCGACCGCTCCGGCCCATCCAGTGGGCCCATGGCATCCACCAAGGCGGCAGTGCCGGGAGCCAAAGAGAATTGTTTGCCTGATGCTTTGGTAGCTTCGCCTAAGTCAGCGCCGCTCAGTTCAGTAAGGGCCCCGCCAATGCGTAGCAGTTCGGACAGCGCGGTATCCGCCTTGGCAGACAACCCCAAAATGTCACGAATGAGGGTAACAAATTTGTTCCACATGTTGGTGCCTTTGTACGGCACCGTCTCCATGTAGTTTTGCATCTCTCGGTTGGTCATGCCCCATGCCAACATCTCATTAACATCGCGCATGTACTTTGTGCGCAGTT
>Ga0208975_1000296_pt1 | contig 25723 bp, 30 predicted proteins | sample GreLakmeER78MSRF_FD_187700 | JGI IMG/M metagenome (GOLD analysis project Ga0208975, IMG submission 187700) | Freshwater lentic microbial communities from great Laurentian Lakes, MI, USA - Great Lakes metaG ER78MSRF (SPAdes) | ecosystem: Environmental > Aquatic > Freshwater > Lake | place: Great... | reverse complement strand
GGGCAACCGTTGATCTGACGGCTGTCGATCTGGAGTGGATCGAGGACCAGTGCCGTGACGCGCTCGCGGATGCTTCGCGAGACGACAGCCTGATTTATAAAATTCGCGCAGCGTAAGAAAGGCCGCAAGCATGTTTACGACATCTGGTAACCACCAAGTGCAGTCGATGCGAGAGTTGATTGCCGCGTGGGGCGTCAAGCATGAGGTATCACCTATCGCTCGGCTTGCCCGCGTTATGCATCGCACAGCAATCCGCTATCGCAAGACCGGGCAAGCCCGGTGGATTGCGGAAGGGCGCTGCATGCAGCGCGACGCGTCCGACCTTCTGGATTACGCCCGCGAATTGAAGCTGCGCCACACCATCAACGTCTAACCATAAAGGGCCGCCGACATGGGCGTTGATCTTACACTTTTGCCGGTACTAAGTGCCGACAACTGGTGCTCGTTCGACTTGTTGGATGTTGAGCGCCGCCGCGAGCTATGGCCGCTAATTGCTGCCCTTGGCGAAGCGCCCGTCCCCAAGCCAGTGACAAGCTTTCGCGGCAAGCGCGCCGACGGTGAAACCTGCTTTGGGGAGCGGCTTGAAAATCCATATGGAGATAAGTTGACGTGGTTGCCAGCCGGAAAATTGGCGGAGCTTGTCAACGCCGAGCCGGTTAGAGACAACTGGCGAAATCGGGCCGTGTGGGCGTGGCTTAATAACGCGCCGCCTGAGCTTCCAATCGTGCTCTATTGGCACTGAACATAAAGGGCCACTTCGATGACCGCACCGATTATTGATCCCATCGAGCGAGCCCATATGGCCTGGGAGAGCGCATCAGTTAATGATGAGCCCGTAGACAAGCAGACGTGGCTGATAATTGTTGCTGGCGTGGCTCGTCAGGCAGCGGCTGCCGAGCGCGAGGCGTGCGCACGGATCGCCGACGGTGAACTGATGGAAGTATTTGCCGCTGGCGAGGAACGCATAGTGAAGTCGATTGCTGAGCAAATCCGCAACCGTTCATGATGAGCGGGCTCAGTGCCCCCATTTCCAGACGACTTGAAAGGCAAAAGCCGCCAAACAAAACAAAGCCACCGACCAAGCGTGGTTCTTCAACCGCTTGATCATGTCTTCGCTTTCAGAAGCGACAATAGGATGTCCACCAAGTCGCCCGATTTTCCGGTTGCCAGGGCTCCAATGGCGTAGATCAGACCTTGAAGCATTCTCTCCAAAAAGGTGATCCGTTTGTTGTGAGCTTCGAGCGTCAACTCGATATGAATCCTTTCGACCTCCCCGACTGTGAGGCGGTTTTCCAGTTCGTTCGAGTGTGATTGCATTTGCAATTCGCTGGAGCGTGTGTGCATTCATTTTCGCGCCTGTGCCACCTTTGCCTGATCGGTTTTGCAGGGAGCGCGATACACCTTCTCCTGCTTTTCTCGGATCGTATCCACGTAAGAGTTTTGGGCCGCGATCTGCTCTTGCAGCCAGCAAGGGGCTTTTGTGCTATTATGGACCCTTGGCAGTTCGTCGAGCACCTTAGTCGTCGCGGGTAGTTGGGTCGCGGTCTGCTGCCCGCACCCTGCCAGCGGGAGCAGGAGCGCGAGACTTGGCAGCAGCCTTCTTGCCCAAATCGGTGGCTTTCTCATTGGCTTTCTCGATTTTCTCGACGGCGCGCGTTGCACCGATGTTGCGTTGCTTGTGGATGTCTGCGGCTCGCAACGCAACAAGAGCCATGATGAGGCCAGCGCCAAGGGCAAGACGCCCGCCGATGGTGCCGAAAAAAGCAATCACGGAGATCATAGCGGCGGCTCCTGCGGCTGAGCGAGGGACGCAGCGCCAGCCGCAACAGGAGGTAGAAGGCCGTACTTGCGGAGGATTTCTATGAGCTTGTCGTCGAAGACGACGTAGTTAGACGTTCCCGCATCCGTGCCGCGAGATCCAGCGTCTTTGTAGCGGATGCCGGGGATGCCAGCTTCGCGGAGGGATTGGGATGCTGCCTTGTGGTCTGTGATTGGAATATCGAACAAAACGTCATTAAGTGGGTCGCCGGTTTTCTGCCCCGTCCGCTGGCGTTCGGCCATTCTACGGTAAGCTAACTCTCCGGTCATTTCAGGAGAAGCGCTTGGCATTGCCCTTCTAACCGCCTCACTCTGCTGTGCTATCGGCTTATCCCAGTCTAGGAACGTCTCCGGGTCAGCGTTGATCTTGACCTCGTAAATGCGGCCTGATGATTGACGCGGATTGACCTTGCCGCGCTCCAAAGCTTCAGCCGCACCTCTGTATAGGTCAGCCATAGGATGAGACGGGTTGGCCGCCAAGTCGTCTCGAAATGACGCCGCAGCTTTTTTCGGATCTCCATAAAATCGGAGCGCCTCTGATGCGATCGAAATTGGATCTTTAAAGTTGACGCTCGGTTTCGGTGCGAGATTGTCCCTATACTGCATTGCCACCGCCTCCGCTTCCGCAAAATACAGCCCGCGCCCATAAGCCTGGGCTCCTTCACCCGTGCCAATTTTGCTGATGTCGAATTTGTCAAAGTCATGCGGCGACCCGTGGTAGGCGCGGATGCCTTGGGGCTTCGGGGCCTGCGGCGGAAGCTTGACGCCAGGCGCAAGGAAGTTAGCCAGAAACCCGGCTCGATCGACGGCTTCAGCAGCTATGGGCTTGTCGTCAAACCACGACGGAGCGCGCGGCATTGGGACTTGGCTGTCACGCTGCGACGGCAGCGTGAGATCTGGCGTCGGGCTGTTGAGATATTTCGACAACGCGCCGACTAGAGGCGATTGGTTAATTGCGTCCGTGGCTCGCTGCGGCAGTAGGTGCTCATACCACGTCTCTTTTCGAGGCGCTGCCCACTCTGGGCGGGCGTAGTTGTTGAGTGTCGTCAAGCGCGCCTCCGTTGCCAGTAGGGGAGCCCGTGAGCCAATAGGAGATACAGACCTCCAGCGCCGACAGACCAAGGCCAGTTAGTGAGCGCCCACGTGGCGAGGTCTTTGCCTTGCTCGGCTACGCCTTTCCAGGCGGTCAAGGATGATAAATCGGGCGGGGCCTGGATGGCCGCAGGAGCGACAGCACCAACCGCAGCCGCAGGGGCGCCGACCTTGGCCGTCACTTCCTTGACCGTCATCGGCTCCGACGCTGGCACGTCAGGCTTGCCCTTTTCGCCCCAGATTGCCCAGGCCCTTGCGAACCACTCTTGTCGGTCTTGCATCCCTACAGGCTTCACGTTGCCCGTGGCGCTGCCGGTGTTGATCGCTTTGCTAACTTTGGTGATGTCATTCTCGTCGGCGTGCTCGTTGCACTTGCTGTCGGACCATTCGAGAACTGCGAATTGCAACGTCGTTGCCGGGTCATCGAGCAGGCTGGGCGACGGATCAAGCCCAAGCCGTTTGCAGTAGGACGCAACCGCACCGCGTCCCGTCGTCTGTAAAAAACCGCCCCCGCGATAGTCGTAACCATCGCCCGGTTGCACGTTACCCATGCGGCCGAAATAGACGCTCTCTGCTAGCTTTTTTTCGTTTTTCAGGAGCGGGGCTAAGTCCGCATCTGTCTTGTCGCGGAAACGCGCGGGCCACGTCTTCCGCAACTGCGCCGCTTTTTTGTAGTAGAGGCTTTCGCGAACGATGGTGAAGCCACCAGTCTCATGAGCGCACTGCGCCATGAAGTGACAAAGCCGATAGGAGTTGTCGAGGATGCCCGCTTGGCGCAACTGGAACAGCCCGCCGATCAGTGTCGTGACGTACTCCGGCCGCGCCTTTGGGGCTAACTTCTTGATGTCGCTTTCGGTGACGGTGAGCATGCTCACGGCTGCACCTCGACGCGTCCGAGGGCTGTCTGCTCAATCTCCACAATGCGGCCCTGCATGGCCTGCATTTGCTCGGCCAATTCAAGCAACGCTTGCGCGAGTGCGCCTGTGTTTTGGTTGTCCATTGGTGCGGGCAATGCCTGTTGAGTTGCACGCGTGACCAATGCCGGCAACATATCACGAACCGCTGCCACAACGAGCGGCGTGACCTCGACAGTTGTCGGAGATTGCACGATTTGCGTGACCTGTTGCGCCTGGTCCACGCGGGCGTAAATATCCCAACTTGCGCCATTGCTCACAGCCAGAGACGGGCGCGGGTTGCCGTCGCGCCGGTCGTTGATAAAGATCACGCTGTTTACGCAGGTCGCGGGATCGGGAAGCCGCCCCGGCTCGTAAACCGGGAGCCGCAGCGGCTTCAAGACCGTGGCAACGCTGCCGCCGTCTTCGATGATGCGCGCCATTGCCCTCAGTAACTCACAGTTTCGGCCGAAACGTCGCCAGACACGAGGCCCGTGACGGTCAGGTCGTTGCCAGCGCCGGAAACGTCGTTTCCGATGTCGGATGAATTGGCAAAATCCAAAAGAAAACCATTTGTGCCAAAGGTCCCAGTGTACGCTTTTGGAACTGTCGTGCTACCCGATCCTGCCTGCGAGAAATCGCTCGGGGTTAGTTGCGCGCCGTCTATCCAGTGAATGTGGGCCAACTTGCCCGCAAACGACTGCGCCGTATTGTTGCCAACCCGAAACGTATTGCTTGTTTGGTTCATTTTCAGATCTGCCGCCGAGCCATAGTTGTTGCTGTCAGCGTAGGAGACTTCCGTTCCGTTTACATACATCCTGTTGCGGTTGGCCGCCGTGGCCTGATCCGTGTCGAGCGCAAATACGATGTGATACCACGTCGTAGTGCTGGTGTACGTCCCGCTCGATGCGTGCGTTGTGCCACCGCCATTGATGTAGTGACCAAGCGCGTTTCCCGCAGTGAACTGCGGGAAAAAGATGTTACCAGAGCCAGACGCGTCTTGCGCCCCGAATGCGTGAAGAGCGCCGGTCGCGCTGCGCTTGCACCACAGTGACAGCGTGGCTTTTCGCGCGCTTCCGTTTGATCCGGGCGTGCGGGCGAGATACTTCGAGCCGGACCAGTTGGCAACGGCATTGTAAGCGTCCGTCGCGCCGCCACTTGGAGTTATAGTTGCAATCAAAGCGTGAAAGTTTGCGCCCGGCATCAGGTCAACCCCGTTCCTGAAATCATCCACGACGTCGATGTCACCTTAATCGCTGTGGCCATGCCGTTTGCCGCAAGAGTGCGGCTCCCCGTGGTTCCGGCTCCCGCGAGTGTCAGCGTATCCGTCGTGATGGAAATTGTTACCGTGTTTATGGCGTTGATGAACGTGAGGCACGTTCCGACAGGATAAGCGACCGACGAATTCGCTGGGATGGTGAACGTCCTGGCGTTGTTGTCTGAGCTTGGATGATAAATATGCTTTTGCGCGTCAGTCAAAACGAGGGTGTAGGCAGCCGATTGCGAATTCTGCGGTATCTGCGAATACAGCGGCACGCCTTCAACCGCAATTATGCCGGCGCTCTCGCGCGACACAGTCGTGTCGGTCGCATGGCCAAGTTCGATTGACCCAGTTGTTGTCTTTGCGCTTGTCCCATTCGCGAAGTCGCTTGCAATCGTCAACGCGCCGGCCGGCGTCATCGAGAACCCGGTCACGGTTGACGAAAAGTCCGCATTCGCCGTGGCAACACCGTTGAATATGAAGTCGAGCGTCGTGCCGTTGTAAACTGCGTACATACCTTTAAGGCCAGAGCCGCCGTTTTTCAGCGTGTTGGCTGTTGACGAATGCTCGGCTAAAAATGCCAGAAAAGGAACGCCGGCGCCGTTGAGCGTCCCGGTCGAGCCGTAATAGTCCGTGTTGGCGTTGCTCCACTTGATGCCGCTGCCCCCATGCGTGGCGATGAGAACGGCAATGTTTGTCGCGCCGGAATGCGAGAAGGTATAGCCAGCATCCGCGTCCGCAAAGGCCAACGCGTTGCTTGAGTGCGTGACTGTCACGTCACCATTAGCGAAGTTGACCACGCCGCCTGATGCGAGGAACAGATCGGACCACGATGCCGCGCCTGTCCCCAGAGAATCGGCATCGTTTGCCGTCGGGTCGGGGTATGACGCTAAAGCGGCTGAATACGCTTGAACGTTAGTGCCAATGGCAAGACCTAAATTGCTTCGCGACGTTGCGGCGCTTGCGACATCCGAAAGGTTGTTGGCTGCGACGAGATCGCCTGTCCCCGCCCCGTCTGCGCCTTTATCGCCGCTGCGTTCGAACAGCACCGCAACATTGACCGCAGTTAGGCTTGTAACGCCTGATATGTAGCTGACGTTGATCGTATCATAAGATCCGTTGTCCGTGTTCGTGCCGGACACCGAAAACCGAACCTTGTTTGCTGGCGTCGCCAAGTCAACCAGTGTTAGATAGCCTCGCACCGTCGTCGTGCTGTCGTCCCATTGCGCGATTGCCGCCGCTTGCGACACGCCGAGGCGGTCTGTCTCATTGATGTAAAGAGCTGTTGCAGACGACAGAGTTGCGCTGTTGGCGCGTATTTTGCCGGTGCCGGGGTCCGCAGCCGTTGTGCCTGTGTCAAATGTCCAGTCGAAACTGTAAACCCCAGCCGCACCCGTCGCGCCCGTGGCACCGTTGGTGCCGTTCGTCCCGTTGGTGCCGTTTGTTCCAGCGTCGCCTTTGTCACCCTTGAGAACCGGGTTGACCGCAACGGCATTGGTGTTGCTGATTGTCCCAGCCGTGCCAACGAACGTAACGGGAAACGTCCAATAGTCGCCCTGATCCGTGCCAGCCCCGCTGATGGCAAAGCTGTGACGGTTGGCGGGGCTGCCTTCTTTTACGATGTAGAGTTTGGCGCGAACCGATGACGTGCTGTCATCCCAGGTTGCGATTTCCGTTTCAATATCGGCCGCTGATACCGTCAGCTTGTGAATGCCAATCTCTGTAATACTTGCGACGGTTGCGTGATTGCCCCTAATCTTACCTGAGCCCGGATCTCCGGATGTGGCCGTGCTCCAAGCATAGTCAAATGAGGCGTCGAGCCCGTCTGTGCCCTGCGCGCCTTGCGCACCTTGCGGCCCCTGCAACGCTGTAAGGCTTAACACTCTGACATACGCATAGGTCTCGAGGTTGCTAGCAATCGCCATCGCCGTGCCGAGCGCATTGCCGCTCGAGTTGGTCTGTAGGTAGTACTCAAGAATCAGGTTATCAGAGCTGGCCAGCGTGAAGGTCGCGACGACCTGGCTGCCATGCGTACCGTCCGCGCCGGAGCCAGACACGCCGTTGATGCCGTAAAAGATCGTGCCGGCCGTTTCCAGCCGCAGCCGCAATTGTGCGCCGTCCGCGCGCGAAAACACTCCGTCAGCATCGACGTTGTAGGTTCCAGCAGGAAGGGCGATTTTGTTTGAGGCTAGAGACGCGCCCGTGATTGAGTTGGCGGACTCCGTCTGCAGCGTGTGCGTCGTCCAGGCGCCTGTCGTGGTGCTGCCGGTCGAGGTTCCGTCTGCCCTCTGGTCAAGCCAAATGCCCATTTTGAGCGTTGACGTTGACGGGGTCGACATGCCGGTTTGATCGGCCCAGGCGGTGCCGATGAGGGCCGTATAAAGGTTTTCGTCCTCAACGTAGGCGAGCCAGCCCTCAGCGGGGACGTATCGGAACCAAGAGCCGTTGCCGTCGCTTTCCACAACGTCATGCTGTGCAAACGACAGCGTTGACCAGACGCCCGTGGGCGTGCCGTTGATGATGTACCTTGCCCCACCAACGGGGGAGCTTGGCGGCGCGGTCAGGCGGTCTGCAATCTTGAAGAACGCAAGCCCGTCCAGCATTAGCGCGGGCGTGGAGCCGTCAACATACCAGTTGCCGCCATCCGAGACGAACTGCACGGATTCACCCAAACTCTTGAGCGAAAACGACGTGACCGAAGCGCCAGAGATGCCGATGGTTTGGCCGGCCGTGGTGCGGATGGTGACAACGTTTGCCGTGCCAGCGTGACGGATCGTGACGCGGAACCCGTCTTCAGCCGTGACAGCCGACAGCAGCGTAATGGCAAAGCTGCCGCTGGTCGGGTTGGCGTTGATGACCTTCCCCTGATCGGCCGCGACGACGGTGTATGTGCTGGTTTTGGAGCTGACCGGGGTCTCGGGTAGGGCAATCTCGTCAGTTGCTGGCGTTGCGACAGCGCCGGGGACGTTGTCATGGGTGACAAGCGTGGCGCCAGATGAGTCCTTCACGATCATTTTGAAAGCGCTGGTTCCTGTGAAAACCAGCGTGCGCGCGTTGCCGGATGTCTTGGGATAGCCCGACGAATCCGTCGAAACCGTCGTCCCGAGTGCCGAGGTCAGGTCTTTGTCGGCGTAGACGGTTTTCGGCGTGCTTGTGCCCGCTTCGTAAAACTCGACGGTCCCGTTTGAGACGGGATTGCCCGACGCATCGGTGATGCGCACCATGGGGCTAAACACTGCGATAGAGTCGGTCATTCCCTGAGTCCTTGCGGCTCAAAGTTGAAGGGAACGCGGATACTTGGGAGGGGTGTTATTCTGACGTGGTGCTTTGGACGGCCAAGCCGCGCGGCGCTTGCATCAGGTCGCGAATGACGCGCTCAACCGCCTGACTACGTTGACCGTTCAGCCGTTGACGCTGCGAAAAGCGGATGAGAGCGCCAACGATAGCGTCACGATCTGCGCCTTGCGCAACCAGCATGCGAGCGGCGTCGGCTTGCTCGCGTACAAGCCGCTCGTTAACGGCGCCATTTCGGATCGAATTGACGATGCGGTGAGCCAAGGCCATCGCTTGACCCTGCAGCGAGGACTTAATCAATTCAGCCCTCGCCTCCGCACCACCGTCAGGCGCCGGCCACTTCTTGGCCGCTGCATTCATGGTCGATGTGATCGAGTTGGCCGTGGCATCGTTCTGGGTGCGCGCGAATGTCGATTCCGCATCCAGGCGTCGGGTGATGTTCTGCGCCGCGCGCGGGCCTGCGATAAGCTCCAATTTTTCGCGGGCATTGTCGGAGCCAAGAGCGCGGCGCACTGCGTTGTCACCAGTCGAGCCCTGGGCGGACGATGCATTTCCGGCAATTTGGCGAACCTGATCGCGAGCGGCAATGTCATAGGCGGCTTGCTGGTTGAAGCCCAGCCGGCCACGGTCGACGCGCATCTGATCCGGAGATAGGTTGCGGCCGAAAGCGCCGCGCCCCATGTCCACCGCTTCCTCGAACTGCTTCGAGTTTCCAGCAAGACGGCGCGCTTGTGCCCAGGGGCTTTGCGCTCTCGTTTGTGGGGTGCCGCCTGGACTGACGATGTCGTCAACCGTGTCTCTGATCAAACGAGACAGGCCCTTGTACACGCGCGCTATATCTGATCCTGGCTTGGCATCATAGGCAATGTCATCGATACCGCGTTTAATGTAGTCGATGCCGCGCCCTGTGTTTTGGATTTGAGCAAAGTCAAAACCTTCAGCAGCGGCCAGCTCGCGGGCCTTGGCATAGGCCGATTGAGGCACCCGCTGCAACGCCGTCACGAGATCTTGCGTGTAGGGGATCGGCGTCTGGTAAAACTCATCATAGAAGGGCCGCGCTTGCGCGTATGCCGTTGTGCGGATCTGCTCAACCGTTTGCGGGACGGGCAATGGCGCGCCAATCCCTGCGTCGAGGTCGGCAGTGATGCGCGCTTGCGAGCCCTGCCGACGTGCATCGAGCGCGTTGATGACGGTGCTGCGGGCCTCGCCGGGGTTGCGCGCCAGGCGGGCGGCATCCATGCGGAGATTATCGCCCATGTCGGCCAACATGCCTTCGGGGCCAAGCTCCGCGCGCCGTTGAGCGTAGGCGGCAGGAACTCCGTCTTGCTCCATGGAGCCCGCAACCTTCGTCACCGCGCGGCGATCCATTCCAGCGACAGGAGCGCCGGGGCGGTTCATATATCGCGCAAGAGAGTTGATTGGCCCCGTGACAGCGTTTTGAACCACGGGAATAGCAGAGCCAAGCGCGCCACCCGTCAATGTGCCAACTGCACTGTTGACCGCCCGGTCTCCGAGGCTGTCGCCCTCACCGGCTCCATATAAGCCACCATAAGCAGCGCCTGTGGCTGTTGCGTTGACGGTGCGCGGAATCAATGACGCGCCTTGCATAAGGGTAAGGCCAGGAAACGCGCGCGTTGAAGCCAAGCCGCCTGCCAGCTTTTCAAGTCCCGATGTCGTCACCGGAAGATCGCCTAGCGGTGTTGGCACCGTGGCAAGCGTCGATGCTTCAGAGTCGCGCGCCTCGTCTTTGGCCCGCTCATAGGCAAGCTGCTCGTCATGCGGGACGCCAACAAAATTGTAGACGGCTGCGTTGGCTTCATCGAGCCAAGATCCGACCGGCGTGCCTCGGGCTAACGTCCTAACGCGGTCGTCGATCCATGTGTTGACGGCTTTCGTGCCGCCTTGCGAGCGCTCTTCTTTGACCTTTGCGTCAGCCCATTCCTTGAGCACCTTCTTGCGGATGTCAGGCGGGGCGCCGTCAAGGATTTTGCGGATTTCCTCGCGGGACGGTACGGGTTGTGGTGCTTCAAGCGCTGGCGTTCCCTCCGGCTTGGCAAACCTGCCAGCTCCCGGTGCCGTTGGCTCTTCGGCCATGCCTGATGCTGCGGCTTTGGCTCCCGGCATAGCGGCGGGGGGCGCCAAGCTGCGACCCGGCGTGCGCTGGCGAGCCGGAGCATCCATCGGTCGCTCAACAGGGCCGGGACGCGGAATCGGCGCGGGCCGCTGAATAGGCGCTTGGGCCTCAACGCGAAAGTCTGCCCAGGGGTCGGCGGCTGGCGCTTGCTGCGCTTGAATACGAAAATCTGCCCAGGGATCGGCCATTATGGAACTCTCCCAAGTGACCCATCAGGCAGAATGATTGTCGTGCCGCTTGGCAGTTTGCGCGCATCTTCAGGCGTGCGCACGCGTACAGCCCGTTCTGGTTGCGCCCCGCCCGGTTGCGGAGCCGGCGCGGCCTGAGTTGTCGGCGCGGTTTGCTGGCCAACAGCCTGCCGCCAGATTGAATGCGGATCGGGTAGGGATTCAATTTCGATCTCGGCTTGGTCGCGCGTGATTTTGCCCAGCATCGCTTTCTTGGCGATTTTGGATTGCGCGTCCGAATACTGCGCAACGGCGCGCAAATGCTGAATAAGCATCTGCCGTCCAGGGACAGTCTGAACGATCTGAGGCAACGAGTTGATGTACTGTTGCAAGTCGAAATCAGACGTTGCGCCAGATCCAGGCGGGCGCAGATTGGGCGCCATCTTGCTGACCAGCGACGAGAACAATTCGATCTCAGACATATTTTTGGGGTCGAGCCCCATCGCCTTCAACGTCGGCCCGAACTTGGCCGCGATTTGCGTTTTAGCGTTTGGCGCTCCAATGACGGTGCTAAGGTCTTCAAGCCGCTTCAGGTTGAACATTTGCTCTGGGATCGTGTCGCCATGCTTGGCAATAGCCACATAGCGCTCTGCGGTGCCTTCTGCCGCCTTTTCGTTGAACTTTTTCTGCCCAGGCCCTGATGCGTTGGGAACCTCGAGGAAGCGAACGCCACCCGGCGCACTGGGGTCGACGGCATAGGGGATATCGCCCTCTTTGATCGTTCCGAACTTCTGCGATTCAAGCGCCTTGCGCTTAGCCGCAAGCTCGAGCGGATGCATTTCGCCCTTAAAGCCGTAGTCCTGCTCAGCGGAGCGCAAGGCTTGGTTCTGTGCGCTGATGCCGCCCTGCATTTGCTGCCGCTGCAACGGGAACAGCTCTTGCGCGCGGGTTGCCGCCGCCCGGTCAAAGCCCAGCCGCTCGCCTTCAAAGCCAAGGCGCTGCTCGTCCATGCCTATCTGGCGCTGCTTGAACTCGTTCTCGCGCTGGAGTTGCTGCTGCTGGAAGTAGCGACCCAGGCCCTGGTTGATGGGCTCGAAGTCAAGCTGGCCCTGCAGCCCCATCAAGTATTGAGGAAGGCTTGGCATGTCAGACCCTCGCTCCATAGCCGTTGAGGTGGCCCTGCAGCGAGTTGACGCCGCCCGGGCTGCCCATTCCCGTTGGCATGCCCGTGTAAGCTTGCATCGCCAGTCCCCCAAGCTTGATCAAGTTGTTCGGCAAGATGCTATCAGCCGCCGACCGTGCGTTGGCGTATTGGATCGCGTTCCCGGCCTGCTGCTGACCCAGACCCATGCGCATCTGGCCGAGGTTGTTGCCCAGGCTGCTGTCCATGCCCGCCATAGCCGATGATGCGCCGTAGCCCTGCTGTCCCATGCCGGCCAAACGGTTGAGATACGCCTCGTAATCCTGGCTGCCACGGTCGAGCATGGCGCGGCTCATGGCGAGACGGCTGTTGCCGCTGTCGAGCATGCCCATTTGATTATAGCGCCGAGACATCGCCCGCGTGGCCATGTCCTCGTTGTGCTGGCGGAATGGGTCTTGGCCGGCATACTCAGCCAGTGCGCCACGTTGGGCGTCGGCGCCGTTCAATCCGAGATAGGTGCCATACCGCTGGTTTGCTTGGCCGCCCTGTTGGGCGTAGGGCTGTAGGTAGCCCCTAGCCCGGGTATTATACCGCTCCATTTGCTCGCTGCCCTGGTCATAGCCGCTTTGCAGGGCTTTCGAGGACTGCTGATAAGCTTGGTCGGCGTATTTCTTTTGGTTTGAGCCGGTGAATGAGCCAGCCAACGTTCCAAGTGAGGACATGTCTTAAGCCTCCAAGATAGGCGGGCCATCGCTCGTGTAATTTGACGAGTCGATGTTGTTGAGTGCGTGGTCATGCGTTGACCCGGCATCGTTGCCGAGGTCGTTCGCATCACTGAAATCGAAGAAAAACCCGTTGTTGCCGTAGGTCGGCGCGGGGTTGGGCTTGGCTTTCCAGATGCCGCCATCCAAAGCCCCGAAATCACTGACACTCGCCGTCGTCGTATCCATCCAGTGGTATCTAGCGATTTTGCCGCCGAAGCAGTCACCACTCACTTGATCGCGGCCGATCTGATGCGCCAGCGTGAGGCCAATAGATGACGTTCCGTCGTAAGCCGTTGACACCGTCTTGAGCGTCTCGGTCCCGTTGACCCAGAACCGCACCCGCTCGCCGCTCGCTGCGGAAAAGTTCACCACCACAAACACATGAAACCACGTATTTGCCACCAGGGCCGCCGTGGTCGAGGTCACGAGGCACTTCGTCGAAAGCGCCGGAAACGCACGCTCGTGGTAGACGATCTGGTTGCTCGAGTTGATGTACAGCCGCCCGTCTGACGACGCTTGTGCCGAACTCATCAGCGGGTCGTTACTGGCGGAAGTCGTGCGGTAGACCCACACAGACCAAGCCCGTGTGCTGGCCGGAAAGCTGCCCACCGATGGCGTTCGGCTCAGATACTCGTCGGTCCCATTCAGAACCAGCGCTGGAGCCTGCCGCCCGCCGGCGAAGTGACCCGTGGGGTAAATCAGCGGCATCAGCCGAATGCCTTTACGGCAACGCCGTACATAGATGACCCATCCGAGATGAACGTCAGCAGATCGATGGAGCCCGCCGCCGTGGTGAGCGTCGGAGCCGTGGCCGATGGCCACTTGTAAGCCGAGCCGTAACCAAGCGTCCGTGAACCGGTTCCGTCCTGCCGCACGATCAACTGATAGGTGCCGCCGTTTTTCATGTTGGTTGGATTGGCGAGCGTGCGATTGTTGGTCAGCGTCACCGTGGCCATTTGCCCGGTGTTGAGGTTCCACGCGATGCTGGCCGCATCCGTCAAGGTAGCCATGGCGAAGTATTGTTGCCCGGACCACGCGTTGACATCGTTAAGGAGCGGCACTTTCTCACCTGACGTGCCGATGTCTTTGGTTGCCGCCGTGCCGAACGTAGGCAGCCCGCCAACGTCGCCTGACAGCGAAGTGAGGGTGCTGTTCAGGCTGTTGATCAGCTTGGTAGCGTCAAAGAACCACCGATACCACGGCTCGCGAAACCGCCCTTGCTCAAGTGTCCCAGATTCATGCGCGGGCGGCAGAGTGAGCGTCATGCGGGGATCTTGGCCCCGTCAGCCGCGATCGACATAAACGTTTTCACCACTTTAGCCGATGCAGAAAACTTATAGCTGATGCCGCGATGATCCGACGTCCCAAGCCCATGCCAAGCAAGCCGCTTGTTGCTGTTGCCCTGCCGGCCAAGCGCGCGGCTTAATTCCGTTCCCCACGTCTCGCCGTCTCGGCTCATGGCCATCGACACGACGGGATCGAGATCAGCCGGCGTCGTGGTGTTGAGACCGACCCCGGTGACGCAATCGAGATAGAGAGCGTTGACCTCAATCTGGTCGGGGAACGCATGCACGGGCGGGGTCTGCACCGTCATGACAAGCTGCGTCCCGGCTTCGTCGTTGGCGTTCGGGTCGACAAAATAGAGATTGGGCGAGCTTCGATGCCCGCCAACCACGCGCCCGCCAAGTACCATCGTCGTGCCGATGTTCCAATGCCCTTGGCCATAGCTCTGACGTTCGTGCCACAGGCTCGTGGCCGTGTCGTAAACCCACGTCGTCACGCCTGGGATGGTCCAGGCCATGTATGCGTGGCCGGCATCGGTCCAGCTCATGCCGGCGATGATCGTTGGATCTGCGCAGTCGCGCATGTCCCGGTCAACGTCGTGGTGGCTGATCTTGCGCGCGGTGTAGCCATCGAGAATAACAATCCCCGCATAAGCGCCGTCACGATCCGTCGCTGCCCAGGCAATAGCGTCTGTGACTAGATCGGGCCGGATGATCGGGGCGGACACCACCGAGGCGGCAGACCAGCAGCCGACACGGCTTGACTGTGACCGCTGGAACGGAAACCCGTCATTGCTGCCCGTGTAGTCCCAGACCTCGAACGACCGTTGACCAAAGGCAATCACGCTGGTTCCACGTGAAACCGCCCTGAGCAGCCCATCCGGGTCTGACTGCGCCGCTGTGACGTCGAGGCCATCCCAGCCCGTTGCGTCGTTAATCTCGCTTGATCGTAAATACCCATCCGGCGACGACGTGACAAAGTGATTGGCCACCGAGCAGACCGAGTTGGGCGAGCCAAAGTCTGTATCTGTGATGTCGACGACGGAACCGCCCTGAATAAATTTCCCCAGCCCATCGCACACGATCATGGTTTGCGCGCCGGCTGATCGCGCGTTGCGCGCCATGGTGACAAGACCATCAGACGGCATGCCGCCCAACACCGTGCTTGTGCCGCCTGCCTCAAACTGATGCACGACGCGGCCACACACCGCGTATCCAATCCCGTCAACCTCCAGCATGGCGCGGATGCCACCGGAGCCTGACAACGTGCCGAGCGTGGTAAGTCCAGCCACGGCATGTGTCGCAACCTTAACCCGCTGCTCGTCGCCCACCACTTCAGCGCGGCAGTTGATCAGCCGTGCAATGCCCTCAAGCGGCGATTTGCCCTTGTTGCTTTGCGTGCCGAGGGCGATGGGAAACCTCATTGAGTGTCCTCATAGCGCCGCGTCGTCGTGCGAATGAGAGCGTTGTCGAATCGCGCCTTGCCAGGAATGATGCAATCTGCCTGCAGTGCCGTCCAAGCGTTAGACGCCGCGCGGGCAAGCGACTGGCTCACAGGCTTGCCGAAGTCCTCCGAGATGGCCGCTGCCAGCATGTCGATGATCCCGCCTTCATGCTTGCGGGGATACTGGCCTTTCAGCCATTCGACGCCATCAAACACGGCCACATCGTTGACGCTCCACGTTGTCACGTCGTCAAGCGTCGTCGATCCGGCAACGCTGACCCTGTAGTAATGCCCTTGCGTGCCGGTTGCGCTGGCAAGCGCTGGCGTGTTTGTCGACGCGTCCCATGTGCCTTGGCTAACCAAAGCGTCAACAGTGTCGCTGTCGATACCGGCTGGCGGGATGACAAAGAAAAACTCGTCATCAAGGGTCAGATCGGCGTGCTTTACGTCTACGCCATCCGCCTGCCAGCCGTGCATCATGTCGTTGAGGGCACCGAGCGCATAGTTCGCGTATTCTGCCGCCGGAGATTCCCCGGTCCCAATTGCCACAACGCGGATGCGCTGCAAAGCAGAAGTGACGATTTGGCGTGTGGTGCTCACGGTGCCCTCACTTGCCTTATTAGGTGCCGCTCAGGCGCGTGGCCAGACGCGGATCAAGGACCTTCCGGCCATACAGCACGTCGAGACGCCATTTGCTGATGTCGTTCGTGCCGTCGTAGATCGGAATCACGCGAACGCTCACGCCCTTGTAGGACTGGCGCGAACCGTTGTAGGCGGCCTGTGGCATCTCCATGGGCACGAAGGCAACGCCCATGCAGTTCTTATGGAACACGAGGTTTTGACGATACGACGTGCTTGCTGACCCAACCAGCGTTAGCCCCGCATTATCGGCCGGAGCCACATTCACCGTTTGATGCGGACCAGACGTTATAATCGGCGGCGAGATCGTCAAAGTGGCGTTGCCGGAGCCGTCTGACGATACATCAGCCGTCACAACGAATTGCTGTGCAACGCCCGTCGAGGCTTTCGTTTTCGGGTTCACCATGTTGACGGTAGCACCCGACGTGCCAGCCGCAAACAACGTGAAGACGTCGCCAGCCTTGAGACGGCTTGCAGCGGCGGCCGTCCAGCCGTCAGTGACGAGCGATTGCGTCCAAGTGTCTTTGGCGGTGTCGTATGACACGTTCTGCGAAGCGCCGTTGACGAGCGGCGTGCCCCCGAGCGGGCCAACCGTGTGCGTCGGCACGACTTGCGACATAAGCGTATCGATGCCGGCTACCATGCCCATCTCACCGCGCCGGAAAGCATCAGTCGCAACGCCGTTCATATACAGCGCGGTCTGTGACCCGACAAAGCCCCAATAGTCGGTGGGAGAAAAGGCTGCGGAGCGGTCGTTCTGCGGCACAGCCATCAAATCAAGACGTTCAGGCGCTTTGGCAAAGTCGGCGAACGAATCCACCGTGTTGCCAGCCGTGCCAACCCAATTGTAGCAGCCGCGATACATTTGGGTCAGCACGTCGTTGGTGATGTCGTTAATGAGGCTCGACATCGCCGGCTTGATCACGCGCTCGGAAAGGTCGTCGATTTTCAGCGTCAATTCGCTCGACGTGAACTGAAAGTCGATGCCCCGCTGTTGGTCAATCGTCAGCGTCGTTTTGCCTTCGATAACGTCCTGTGCGGACAGCGTAGCGCCGGATCGCACGGTGAAGTCAGCCGGACGACGGATCGAGATTGTATCGCCGATCTTGTATCCGTTCACTTGGTTGCTGAACTCGCTTTCGTGGGCGCGGTGCATGCGCTTCAAAACGCCAAGTTCGTTCTCAAGGATGACGAGCGCTTCTTTGGCGACGACATCCGCTGTCAGTGACGTATTAGCCATGGGTCTCTAAGGTTCCTGATCAAGCCTTGCGCCGGGCCGCGTACCATTTCGAGTATTCTTCCATGCTCATAGTCTGCGGGTCTTTACCCGCTGGGCTGTAAGCACCCGTAATGGAGGGCGGTGGCGGTGGGGCGGTTGAGTGCCTACGCGGCGACGGGCCAGCCTTCAGCCGGCTTTCGATCCGCGCGATTTCTGCGGCCTGCTTGTGAGCCGGCAGAGCGGAGATCTCCCATGCCTTGGCCAAGTTGGTGCCGAGCCAATTCGTGATCTCTGCAGCGAGTTCGCTTTCGATGACGATCTCGGCTGTTTGCGGCGCTAATGGCAGTTCTCGAATACTTGCCATCGCGCTTTCGAGAGTCGGAATCCGCTCGCGGGCAGCTTCAAGCTTGGCCTGGTACTGCTGCGCCAAGAGGCGTTCAGTCCGCTGGCTTTGCTCGTCGACTTCCGCCAACTTTTCCTGCAAGCGTTCGGCCTTGACGACGCTTTGCAGCCTTGCGGCGTCCTGCTGCTCGTAGGGCAAATGATCAATGGGCTGCTGCCGCAGCCTGTCGAGTTCGCCTTGGAGTCTGCGGGCCGTCGAAAGCGCAAAGTCGCGGTCTGCTTCGGCTTGCTTTTTCTGGGCATGGATTTGACCAATACGCTCACTTACGCTCTGTTTCGGCTTTTTGGCCGCTTCGTCCGCTTGAAACTCGGGCTCGGACTTGGCCGGGGCACTTTCGACCGCCTGCTGTGGCTGATCGGGGGAGGGTGTTTGCTCTTGTGACGCAACGGATACTTTCGCCTCTGGCTCTGGGCCAGGGACGGGGACGGGGAGGGTTTCAGTTTCCATCTGGGTAAGCCTTTGTGTGTTTACTTTCGCCCGCAGGCGGTGGACCACGCGCGACAAAAAGACTAAAGGTGATCACCAATTCGGTGCAGCAACCCGCTTGCTGAGCGATTCGCTGCTCACATTCGGTCGACTTCGAGCGGCGCTTTTTACCAGATGGAGATTCCGCGAGGCGTCAACAACGGCGCTTGTGTTATCTGGCGCGCTATGTGCGTTCGCGTCCTGCCAATGCCTGACGGGATAAGCAAAGACGCGAAATTTCGCGTTTCGATTGCTTATTACTGATATTGCACCGTCATTGAATTGCCTCCTCAAGAACCGTCTCAACGCCCGCTCGACGTTCGTTTTCGTCGCCAATGATGCGCGTTGGCGATAACTGCATATTGATAATTTGGGCAAACATTTGCCGTAGTTCTTCTTGAATCTGCGCAGTTTTACCTTCGCGCTCGACTTCCTTGCCTTTGGCCTCCTGCTTCTCGGCTATCTCGTGGCCACCGCGCTCAATCTCGCGGCGCGTTTTTTCCACGTTCAGCTCTGCAACGTCGGCATCGGCCATCGCCTTGCGGGCTGCGGCCTGCTTCACGGCCATGTCGGCAGGCTCGACAAGCTGCGGTTGGACGCCACCCTGCTCCAAGGCTGCCGCCTCAAGTTGGGTCTTCATGGCGTCGGCCATGGTCTTTGCGGCTTGAGCTTTCTTAAGCTCAAGGTCGGCCAGCATCAGCGGGTCTGGCTCCTCAGTCGGTGGCATTGTCTCTGGCTTCTTGGGATCTGCCAGAAGCGCTGGCGGCACCATATTGCGTAGTCGACGCGCGATCTCGTCGGCTTCGGGCCAATCCATCGCCTTGGCCAACAGGTCGCCAATGACCGACGCTGCTTGCGGAACGGCGCGCATGAACTCAATCATCGAGTTTGCTGCCTCGATGCGCTTGGTTGCGTAGCTGCGGCCAACGGTGACGCGAATGTCAAACGAGGCGGCGGACAGATCGTTGAACACCACAGGCTCGCCCATGTCGGAATAGGCCACCTGATTGATGCGAACAAACTTCTGCTCGTCCTGCGATGCCGCAGGGCCAAGCAGGCGAATAACGCGCTCGTTGTCGTAAATCTTTGGAATAAGATCGATCAGGATGCGACCGCAGTGCTCAAGCGAGCGCTGCAGATTGTCGCTAAAATGGTAATTCGCGACGTCGCTTTCTGCCTGCCGGCGCGAGATCGCAATGCCTGCCGTCTCGTTGCTCTTGTCACCAAGGGCAGCGTCATAGATGCCCGTCGTACCCTTCATATCATCGGAGGCAACTTGCGCCTCTTGCATCAGCGCCGTTGGCATCTCGGGCGGATGCTCGCGCCTTGGGGCAGCGCCAGGGGCTTCAGGGTCCGGCTTGTAGAGCAAATAAGGGTTGTTTTGCGTGTTGGCCGTGTCCCACATCGCCTTGAACGGGCCAATCATGTTTGGCGTGGCGAGGTAGGGCGCTTTCGGCGCGAGCGCGATGCTTTCTGCGGTTGCCGTGCGGTAGAAGTTATAAAGCTGCTGCGGATCACGCGCGAACCGAATAGCGCCGTAGCGATAGACCTTGTTTTCGAGCGGGAACTCGCCGCCGATGACCGGCACAAGAGGGATGAACTTACCCGCCCACTCATACGGCCCTTCAAGGATCTCCGAGCCGCTGATGATGAACTGCTCGACCTTGTGCGTCTCACACGGGCGCGTGCGAACAATGGGAAGCTGGCCAAGCTCAGCCTCACCCTTGCCGGTCACGTCGATCGTTTCGCCCGTCTCGAGCAGCGCCAGCGTTTTGGTGATACGTGTCTTGCGCCAATATTCGGCAATGCGAACCGTATCCGACGTTGACCAATAGAACGGCCGGTCATAGCCGCTCGTCGGCGTCGTGACCTCAACCTCCTTGGCCTTCGGATACTTCCGCTTGAACGTTTCCTTGGGCAGCATTTCCGTGACGGCGATCCACATCGCGTCGGATCGGTCGGGAAGGTTGGCGCCGGGATCGCAATAGACGCTTAGCGGATTCTTGACGACGGAGATTTTCAGCTCTTGATCAAACGCCATGTCATCGGCGTAGTCAGACGACACCCGCCACCAGCCAATTCCGCACGACGCTTGATGCTCAGCCGCCGTCGAGTAGACGTGTCTGGCGCTGCTGCGGTACTGGATTTGACGAATGATGCCGTCGTAGATCTCCGCGAGAGCCGGGTCTTGGTCGTCATCCTCGGGAACAACTTTAATCGCAATGTCAGCCTGTCTAATGTCGTTCGTGATCTGGCGGACGAACTGCGGCAGCCGGTTTATGGTCAGCATCGGCCGGCGCGCGGCTTCACGCTCCTTGCGCACGCTTTCCGGCCATTGATCGCCAGCGAGCATGCTTAGGTCTTTGGCCGCTTCCTCGCGATTGTCGCGGTCGTGTTCCCACGACGTCTGAATATGGTCGACAACCTCTTTAATCAGCGCTTCGGAATCGATTTGGTTGAGCTTGCGAGAAGGCTTGTTGTTCATCCGCCGAGCCAAGCCCCTGCGCCGCTTGCCGGCGAGACAAATGTCGACGTCCAGTCGACGTCTTGCTTCGAGATGATCGACGGAAACAACTGGCTAAGAGCCCACACAAGAGCGTCAACGCGGTCACCCGTCGTCTCGCCAGCGATACCGAGCGGCGTAAACAAGACTTGCTGATCCTCTAGCTCTGCAAACGTGCCGACGTGGCTAATCCGGCCTTGCTCATAAAGAGCGGCAACGGGCTCAGCGCGCGTGACCTTACCTCTGCTGGCGTGAACCTCAACCACGGGCACGTCACGAACGGACTTGACGGCCATCTTCACCATGTCGCCGCCCTGATTGGTTTCGACGACGATCGCGTCGGCCGCATACAGGTCATAGGCAGCAACAGCGCGGCGAGCCCAGCCGTTTGGCGACAGCGCGCACGTCTGGTCATCAAGCACATAGCCGCGCCCATCGACGCCAAGCCCCGCAACAATGATGCCGGTTTCCGCAGTGCCTTCGCTAATTGCTGTCTCCTGGCTTTTGCCTGCCGGATCGATTGCCACCACGACGCGTTGCATGTCGGGAAGCTTGTCTCCGCGCTTGCGCCGCGTCTTGTCGATGCCTTCACGCGTCCAAAGCGACCCCGGAACGTCGTCTAGGACTTCCGCGTCCAACTCCTGCCGGCCGAGGCGCGTGCCTTCGTACTTGGCCTTGATATTGTCCATGAACGGCTTGGCCAGATTGGCCGCGTTCTCATACGTCGCGCCACGCGTTGTGACCGTTCGGCTGTCGGCCATGATCTTCTTGAGCAGCACAATCGGCCGGGGCGTGGTCGTTATCAATTGCCGAGGATCTTCGCCAAGGCGCAACCCGAATTGCAGCATGTCCCACGTCTCTTGAGCGTAGCGCCACTTTGCCAGCTCATCACACCAGCCGAGATCATGTTGAGGACCGCGAAGCTGATCGGGCTCCGTCGCGTTGAAAAGCGTCGCAACAGCACCATTGGGCCAGGTCAGACGACGCATGGACGGCTGATAGGTTGGGCGGAACGCTTTGGGGTGCACACCAAGAATGCCACTATCGCCTTCAACCATCACGTCACGACCGTCTGCTGCTGTCTCAGCCACTAACGCAACGCGATGTGAGCGGCCCTTGGCTAATGGCGTTGGCCCACACACCATAGAACGAACCCACTCAGAGCCGCACCGTGTTTTGCCAAAGCCGCGACCGGCAAGAATGACCCACGTCAGCCACGAGCCAGCCGGAGCCGTTTGATTGGGTCTGGCCCAGAACGGCCAATGATGCACAAGTTCGGCTTTGGTTTCGTCACTCAGACGAGCCAGATGTGCCGCCCTCTCCGCTTCTGGCAGTGAGGCCAGTAATTGCGCGGGTGAAAGCATCTGCACCAAGCGTCACTTCCTGTTTGATTGGGTTGTCGCCTTCATCACCACCGACATGGGCAGTCTTCTCGCGCCATTCCTTTGGAAAGCGCGCTGCCATGGATCGTGACCAGATGGATTGACCAAAGCCTTGCAACTTCATTCCGTCTTGGCCGGCGTCTTCCCACCATCGCTGCTCAAACACCTTTGCGCGTGCCATGGCGTCAGAAAATTCAGGATGTACACGTTCCCATTCATACAGCGTTTCGCGGGTAACTCCGATCTCCGACGCGATCCAAGTCTTTGACTTACCCTGCTTTCCCCACTCTATTACATCGTCGCAGTATTCGGGGCGGTACTGTGTTGGTCTCCCGGCTGGCATGGTGATTACGCTGCTAGGCTCCGAAGCTGGGCAATGGTGTGGGTTTTGAGGACAGAGGGGCGAGTGTCAGCCTTGGCGACAGTCGCAGGCGGTGCGATGTCTGCCTGATGGTCTTCGGCGCGCGTTTCAGCTTTGCGGCGGAACTGATGAAAGCCGAGCCAATTGAAGATCGTACCGAGGAATGTGCTGAGCAAGCTTACATAAGCGCCGATGCCGATGTTAGCCCATGCGAGGGCTTGCGGCGTCGGGGCAAGGCTTCCGGTGGCGATGGTCGCGAACAAGGCGGACTGATTGAGAGCAATGCTTTCGCCCTTCTCTGTCGTAGCTGACTTGGTGCGGAGATCAGCAAGGACGGCCTTAGACGCCTCGATCTGCTTGCGCAACTTGCCGGTCTCTTCGGCAATGGCGATCTTGCCTTGGATCTCCAAGCACCTTGGCCCACATCCACCGCGACGACGCTCCTTTTCCTCTTCAGCGCGCAAGGCTTCCGCGTTCACAGTCGTGGTCCATGCGTTCTGTGCCTCGAGCTGGGCAAGGCGGGCGGTCCACAGCTTGATCTGTGCATCCGTGTCGGCAATCATGCTGCGGCCGTCGTCATAGCGGGTGTTCTGCAACGTCGCCGTCTCGATGTTAGCCGCGCGATGCGAGGTGCCGAAGGCAGTATGGGAGCCGTACTCGCCAACACACAGGGCGGCATAAGCCACTGCAAGACCCAAAGCAATTTTACGCTCGCCTGCCGACCATGCCAAGTCCACAAAGTTGAGCATGTAGGCGGTCGCGACGGTGAGCCCACCAAACAGGCCGCAGAGCAGCACAGCAGCGAGATAGCTGTTGCCGCCAAGGTTCCAGCCTGCAGATGCGGACATCAGCGCGGCAATGACGGTGAAGAACTTGCCGAGCTGGCGGGCGTAGTTTTGAAGCTCTTCGATGGGGGCATTAGGGGTAGCGTGCATTTGGCGTCTCCTAATGGCGGGGCAGGTCTGCCAGGGCCTGGGCGTGAAGCTCAGGAATGCGCTCAACAGCGATCTTGACCAACTCAAGAGCCGAAATGCCGTACTCCAAACCAAGATCAACGAGGTCGCATAGGATGATGTCTGCCTCGTCCACTTCGAGGTCGTCTAGGTCGTCGGTCATTTCAGGAGGGCCACAGCGATAACGGCAAGCACAAGGGCGGCGGTCGATAGAAGCTGCACCCGTGTGACGCGGCGTTCGGCGTTCATGGATCCTCAAAAGCAGAAGCGCCCGGCAGGCTTTGAGGCCTCGGGCGCTTGTGTCGGCATTGTGGCGTTTATGCGGTGATTTGCAGGGGATGTCAATTAAGCATAATCCAGTAACGCACAAGTGACCAAACAATACTTGTATCCCGCTTGACATACAATCCGCGATGTGCGATATTGAGACCGTCAACAAGCCAATACGGCAACCCGAAAGGTAGAAACTATGCAACCCTTCTTTGCTATCTTCGACAAAGCAAACGGCATCCTGCAATGGCACGGTCTGGCCAAGAGCTTTGACAAAGCGTGGGAGTTATTTCGTTCGGATCTCGGTTACGATGAAGACATTCCAGGCGTTTGCGAGCGCGAAAAATACGAAATTGTTGACGGCCCTGAAGCTCGCAAGCATGTCAAAGATATTATGGGCCACTGACATGACCACATCTCAACTAAAAGAGGCCCGGCGCAAGCTGGGCCTTACTCTTGACCAGATGGCCGACATGCTCGGCTATGAAGGAAAGCAGCGGCGTCAACTCATGCACCGAATAGAGATCGGAGAGAGGGCGCTGCGGGAACCGCAGCGCCGATTGATCGTTGCGTACCTGTCAGGATATCGCCCAACGGATTGGCCGGGCGACTGTCACGGAACCCCGCGACGGATCATGCCGTAGTGGTCAGCCAGACATTCCAGCGCAATTTTTAGGTATGCCACCCCGCTTGCGGCTGCCTGCTTGTCATCCTTGGCGCGGCCAACGAAGCGGCCAATCTGCGTCACCGTCTTGCCGTCGCAGGCGAGCATCATTGCAAGCCGCGTCGTCGGCGGAAGCGCGGCCTTGGCTTGCATGTGCAGCACGTAGTAATCGACGGTGCGGGCCATGTCAGCCTCGGCGGCGTAGCCTGAAAGCTGGCTGACTGGTGTGCCTTCGGCGTGGCGCTGGCCATAGCTGGGCGTGATCGAGCGGCCACGACAGGCCAACTCTAGGTGCGCCGCGAACTTCTTACCGGCGTCGCGTTCCTCGTCGGTGATCTGGTTGAGGCGGCGCATGTTGCCCCAGATGTCACGGACGACGTAGGCCCTACGCTGTGTGGCTTGGCTGACTTCAGGCTCGTCGATGCCGTGCGCCGCCTGATTGATACGCTCTAGCGTTGGGCTGATGGTGGTGTCCATAGGGCGCCCTATTCGGTTGTGGTTGGTCTGGGACGCGGGACGGTCACGCAGGCTCTTTAACGGCTTTGACCTTGACGCGGGGCTTCTCGGCGCGGTCGAGAAGATACTGCAAATGGTCGACTTTGATGATGACAAGCGGGTCTTGAATGCGCCGATGGATGTCGATCAGATTGCGATAGTGGGCTGCCTCGTGTTCGTTCATTTTGCCCTCGCTGGAGCGACAACGCGGCGCTTCTTGCTTTTAGCGATGCGCCTAGTTTTGCTGGCATCGTAGGCGTGGACGCGGACTAGCTTGCCGCCTTTGATCTTCACGCCCTTGACGGGTTTTGTGGTCATGCCTCGTCCTCCATCTCGCACGGGCCAAGCGATATCAAACCAAGCAAAACCGTGTCACCGTCGCACGAGACGGCTCTCACTGGCTCCATATCCCTGCTCATCATCACGCCCTGGTCGGCGGCAAGCGCAGCGAAAGCCAAAAGCTCCCGGCAGTCAGCAAGCGTTGTTGGCTCTGCGATGACTTGGCCGGTTTGCAGGTAGAGAGTGAGGATCAGGGTTTTCATGGCCTTTTACTCCCCAACCCTTCGACTGCGTCGGCAAGGCGATTGATGGCCTCTGCAATCATCACCAGAGAGTTGCCGACGGGCTGTTCGAAATTCTCCCCGGCAAGCGCAATTGAAACGCACTCAAGGCCGCCTGGTGAGCCTGTTGCGCTTCCGGTTCCAAGCCCTGTGATGGCTTCGATAATCTGTGCAAGTTGGTCGTCGGTCATGGCTTGATCCTCTCCTTGATCTCGTTGACCTGATCTGCGGTGAGCCCTGTTGCCCGGACAATGGCAGAGCGTAAGGCGCCGTCTTTGGCCATCTGAGTGGCGATGGCAGCTTTTGTTTCATGGTCATTGCGCTTTCGCCTTGTGCTTAAATGCCAGACTGAAAAACTTGGCCCCCGTCTTTGCCTCTTTGATCCAGCCCTTGACCCATCCGCTTGTGGCTTGCTGGCAGTGGGGACACCGAACTTTGAATTCGCCCTCATACTGCGGTGCTTCTCGCTCTTGATGTCTTCGTCCTTCATCCTGAACAGGTTGCAGGCGTCGTCGCGT
>Ga0208975_1000295_pt1 | contig 25883 bp, 20 predicted proteins | sample GreLakmeER78MSRF_FD_187700 | JGI IMG/M metagenome (GOLD analysis project Ga0208975, IMG submission 187700) | Freshwater lentic microbial communities from great Laurentian Lakes, MI, USA - Great Lakes metaG ER78MSRF (SPAdes) | ecosystem: Environmental > Aquatic > Freshwater > Lake | place: Great... | reverse complement strand
ATTTATGCTTTTATAATTATCCTGAAATTCTTCTGTTTCAAATATAATATCAATTTCAAATTTCATGGTATATATATACTTTTAATAAAGATTATTTTTTTGTTTTATTAAAAGTATATACGATGAAGTGTGATAAATGTAAATTTGCGAGCGTAAGTAATTATACAGAAAATGATATTCTTCGTCATAGGTGTCTTAGTCATCTTCCTTCTGAAGTTAGTTCGGCTTTCGAAAGATATGAGCATAAAATACTTCATGAAATTAAATCAAGTTTACCGTCAAATGAATATTATCTATCTGAAAGAATTATTCCGCCTAAATATGACAAAGGTTTAATGAAAGGTATCCGAGAACGTCCGGATTTAATTATAAGATCTCCATTAGAAGGTAATAATATAGTTATAGTTGAAGTAGACGAGAGTTATCACGACGACCCAGAACAACGAATACTGGACAAAGAAAGAGAAGATTTTTTTATAAGATCACTCAAAAAGAATGATAAAGATAATGTTATAAAAATTAGTTTTATAAGAATTGAACCTTTTGATAGTAAAACAGGTGCTATAGTAGAAAAAACTAAAGTTTCAAGAAGAGTTGTTAAGACTGGAGACTTTGATAAAGTGATCAAGTCTTCAATTCATCAAATTAGAAAAAGATTAACAAGAAGAAATCCAGGGATTAAAGCTATAAGCATAACTCCTAATAATTATAGTAGCTTACATTCTCCTAGATCACCTTTAGTTTCCCCTTACTCTAGAATTTTCCCAAGAAGAAGATCTTCTCTTGAAAATGAATTAAATCCTGATTTTGATTCTAGTTATAGAAGAAACAAAAAAAAAATAGATATATTTGATTCAGCGAGAAAAACAACTCCTCGCGATTCACGGACTGATAATAAAATTTGGGAAACTGAAGACGAAAAATGGAACAATCCTGAAAATTGGGATTCATCGAATCTTCTAATGAAAAATCTAGCTGAATATTATCGTGAACGAAAAAGATCAATTACTCCTCCAAGAAAATTAAGTCTTCCAAAAAGTTCAATTACTCCTCCAAGAAAATCGATTACTCCTCCAGAAAGTTTGCCTTCTTTACCAAAGAAACAAAGTACAGGTGCCTTATTTACAACAAAACAAAAAAGTAATATTGTCAAAATGCTTACGAAAAAACAAGATTATTCTAATTATATCAGTAGTATCACTGGATCTCCGTACATTCCTTCAAGTATTAAACTTTACAAATCAGACCCAGCACAAGTTTATCTTCATACTATTCAAGGAGCTGTGTTAAATCACAGCGATACAGATATTCTAAAAGGAGTAGAAAAACTAAGAAAACTATCTAATACTGTAAGTATGACAAGGCTAATCGCAAATGCTGATCCAGATTTACCTGGAATATATAGAAAAAAATCTAAAACACCAGATTTTAAAGAAATTTACAGTAAAAAACTTATAGCTAACAGAACTACATTTGCTCCTGTAAAATCTTCTTTAAGAAATCAAGTTACTCCTCCTAAATCAAGAAGTCCTCCAAGAAGTTCAATTACTCCTGATAAAGATTTAAGTTTAGCAGATAAACAGAATAAGTATTGGACAAATGTTTATTTATGGAAAAAGAACTTAGAAAAAGAAAGTTCTAAAAACTCTGGATTTTTTAGTTTTCTTGGCTTCTGAAAATATAAATTTTCAATTCCATTTTTAAGTTTTGATATTATATTATTAAGAAAATAAATTTCAGTATTTAATTTCAGTATTAATCAATCGAAAGTCCACGCAAGTTTAATTGGTCTTTTGCATTTTTCCTATCCAAATAGTCACCATTGAACTTGTAATCTGGACTAGCGAATCTAGGGTCTAATTTCTGAGCTTCGCAACATCGTCCAAGACTCCCTTGACCTATTAAATCTGTCTTGCAGTTATAACAAAGAGGAGTAGATTTCTTTTGATCTTTATTTGTATAACGATATCCCAGACTTTGAAGACCACTAGGATTGTCACAATATCCATTTTTAGTCCCGCCAAATTCATTCCTATAATTTTTATTTGATTCGAAGTACGGGCAATCAAAATTGTTTGTAACAGGAGTATCCCATGTCCCGCCCAATTTAACGCATTCAGCTTCAGTAGATACTATATCATCTATTCCAAAACAAAGATAGTCTTGTTTCTTGGAATCTTCTATTCTTTTTAAGTGATTTAATTTAATCTGAGCTGTTAATAGTAATTCGTCTTCTGATGTAGGATAAGGAAAGAATAGGCCTAAATTATTTTTTATTTTGTAAAATCCTAAAGAATCATTGATCTTATTAGTATTATCTTGAACTGTATTTAACTGTGCTCCAGAATCTGCTATAAAATTTGATTTCAATGAAATTACCTTACTACCGTCAGAAAGTAAATTTATTTTAACACTGACTGTACTTAATGTATCAAATTCACTTATAAAAGCATTAAATTCGTAACCTCCTATTTTTTCCCTGATTACGCCGATGTCTAGTAAACTAAATTTACTTTGTTCTTTTGAATTAAAATCTTCAAGTATTTTTTGTAATGATTTTTTTACAAAATCATCATCTTTATCTATTGGGCTTATACTAATCAAAATAATTTTTTGAAGTTTAAGAATTATACCTTTATTAGGATCACCATACACTTTAGGACCAGTATCAATTTCACTATTTATAGAAGGCAGACCAGAAATTTCTTTAAAAAAGGTAGTTTTAAGATCGCGAGAATCAAAATGAGCATTACCATTTTCAAAGTTCTCTAAAATATTGCTATCATTCAAAAGACAGATCACGATTCCTAATAATAAGATTACAAGTACACCAATAATCATCTTTATCATATGAAAATAAAAAATAATATTTTTTATTTTTACATTTTTATACTGCTATATTTTTCTCCGACGTCAATTTCAATTCGTTTATCAATTTTCTTTTTCAAGTCTTCATTGTGAGATACAATCAATACAGTACTGTAATAACCTTTCAAAAAATCAAATATATCATCTACTTTGTCAAAATTTTCTGATGATATACAATCAAATGCTTCATCTATACAGAATAATTTCGCCCCCGATTGACATTTAAATTTATCTAAAGCTAATTTCAAGGCAATATTAACAACGAATTTTTCAAACCCAGATATTTGATCTATACCTATAATCGCCCCATTTTTTTTAGCAGTAATTTCATATTTACTTTCATCATCTTCATACGTGTCTAAATTAATTGTTAACCCTATTATTTTATAACAAAGTATATTGCACTCCATTTCAACTTTTTTGATTTTATCTCGTAAAACTAATTTTGGAAGACCTTTATCGCAAAGGATATCTTTGTAGTATTTATACAGAGTTTCTTCTATTTTTAGTTTGGCTATTTTTTCATCTAAGATAATTAATTTGCTTTGGATTCGACTGTATTCCTGTATTTGCATTTTAACTGTTGTTATTAAGATATTTATTCGCAATATATTCGAAGCAATATGCGTTCTAGCTTCTTTTAATCTTGCAATTGTTCCTGATATTTCTTCTAGTTTCTTGATGTTAGTTTGGTTTGATTTATATTTTTCTATTTTTTCTAAATAAAATTTTGTTGTTTTAATCTTGATGATACTGTTTATAGTTTTTTTCTTTGAAAAAAAGAGATTGTTCAATAAGCTTTCTTTTTCTTTTAAAATCGCACTTTCTTCCTTGAATTTAATTTGATCTTCGAGAAATTTATTATATTCTAAAATTATCATCTTATTTTTCAGTGTTTCTCCTGAAATTGATCGAAGACTCTCAAGATAGTCAATTAAATCGAGAAATAAATCTTCATCCACGATATGGTCTTTTCCGATTTTTTTAGTTTCTTTAAGATCTCTTATAAATTCGTCAGGGCTAATCTCGTCCTTTATTTTTTTCAAAGCTAATTTATATAATTTCTCAGAGTGAATCTCTTTGGGAACTACCAAATTGTTCTTTAATAAATAAATTTCATCGCGAAGAGAATCTATTTCAGCTTCATTCCATGAAATTAATTCTTTAGAAGTCCCTTTTACAATTATGCTACCATGAAGTTTTTCTAGATAAGAAATAGGCATCTCATTTAGATCTCCGTAATTTTTGACTTCTTCTGTATTTTCTTGAATTATCTTGATAAAATCTTTTTCTTTTTCCAGCAGATTTTGATCAAAATCTGCTTCAGCAAAGTTTCGAAATTCATTTTTACTTTCTATCAATTCTTCTAAACTATATCCGGTTATCTTTAACTCACTTTCGTACTGTTTTAACTGGTCTTCATAATCTAACAAGGTTTCTTCTGGAATTAATACTCTTTCTTCAAGTAAATTTTCTTTATTTTCTTGGAGCCCCTTTATCTTATCTGAAAAAACTTTTACTTTTTTAAGAGAATCGCTATAGATATCCTTGTATTTTTGCAAATCAAATAATTCTCCGAGAATTTTAGAAATATCTCCACTTGATAAACTAAGTAAAGATATATAATTTGTATAACTCATCACATTTGTAAGCATAAAATTTTCTTTCGTAGTCAGACCAAGAGTACTGTAAATGATGCTTACAGTGTCTACTTTATTACTACCAGATAAATTCGTTATAATTCCATCTTCATCGATTTTTTTAAATACGACTGTTTCTTCCATGCCAATAGCGCCTCCTTTTCTTGTCTTGCATTTTCCTTCCTTTTCTATGATAAATTGAAAATTTCCCATAGAAATTGCTAATTTCAAAGACATTGTCTTTGAATGTCTGTTGATAACATTTCTGTTTGAAAAATTTTTAATTTTGAATACATTGCCAAATAAGGAGTAAAAAATTGTATTTAGAAGACTGGATTTACCAGAAGCATTCCTGCCAAGAATACCGATAATCCCTGGAGTAAAATCTACTCTATTAAGAATTCCCCCGCCATAAATGAAAATATCCCTAAATTCCATATAATTTAACTTCCAAGGAAGCACATCAGCTCCTTTACCTGTCCTGTTGTCAAATTTATTTTGGTAGTCAAGATGGAGTTCAATTAAATCTTTTTTCATTTCTTTAGAAAATTTTGAAGTTAAATTATCAAATATTTCCATTTCAGATTTTTCTTTAATGTTAATTACAGGGACGACCCCATCTGAATTTTGAGAAATAGGAAGTAATTCTTTTGATAAACTTACGATAGTTGTTTTTTCAGATAGTTGTTTTTTTAGATTATCAATATCAATTTCTTCAGTGTAAGGATGTCTTATACGAATTCGAGACTTCATTGGAAATTCAATATCTGGAATAATACCTCCCTTGATATCGATTGTTATATAGCCATATTCATTTTCAATTTTTACAAATTCACTTGACCTTGAAATGATATCCCATTTAAGAATACCATGATCTCGATCTTCTTTATGATTTTGTTGTATTAAACTTCCAGGATAAGCAATGCTAGGAGTGAGAAATTGATGCTTGTGAATATCGCCAAGAAGAACAAAATCAAACCCTTTTAGATCACTTAACTTTAAAGTATCAAGAGAATCCGGGAGTATCTGCCCATTATCCAATTTGCAACCAGAAATTGCACCATGAAACAATGAAATATTCCTATTATTTTCTGGGAGAATCGAGTCGCTTCTAGAATTAACTAGCATTTCATAGTTAATAAATTTATTATCAACTAAACTAGATACAACAAAATCTATATTATTATATTTATAGATCCCAGAATTTTTTAAAAAATGAAAATTTTTAAATTCTTTGATTTCTGTAATTCCGGAGATAGTATCAAGCCTGTCACCATGAGTAAATGTGTCATGATTTCCAACTATCATCACTACGTCTATAATCGACGTAAGTTGTTCAATAAATTTATTGAAAACTAGAATACATTCAGAAACCAATTTATCCCTATTATGGAATATGTCTCCGCTGATAACAAACACGGAATCTTCTTTGCAATTTTGTGTTTTAAGATAATCATATAAATTTTGAAATACTTGTTGATACTCACTGTGTCTTTCAAGAACTCGAATATGTAGATCTGCCGAATGATAAACATATTTAATATTTTTTGATGGTTCTTGATGAATAATGTTTATATTCTTAAGATCTTTATACTCTTTTATTAATGCTTTAAGTTCATCTTTATTTTTACCTGAAACTTGTTTAATACCAAGCATATTGCATAGCCCTATCAACGATTTCTTAGATACTACCATTAATTATTTAAAGAAATATTTCTTTAAATAAAAATTTTGAAAATTGATAGTAGCTACTATATAGCCATTTTTGCAATAATTCCTTGGCTGGGAATGTACCCAATTAATTCAAAATCTTCGGCTTTCATTTCAGACCAGTCTTTATCTTTAATACAGTCATTGATTTTTAAAATAGGAGGTGCTCTAACTTGACGACCCAATTGTTTTTTAATAGCTAAAATGTGATCATTGTAAATATGAATATCGCTGCCAGAAAAAACAAGCTCGTCCGCTTTCATTCCACATTTCATTGCGATAATTTGTGTAAGAATAGTATAACTAGCTATATTAAATGGCATTCCGAGAAAAACGTCAGTGCTGCGCATAATGAAATGACTGCTTAAATATTTTTCACCATATTCTTCGTGAACACTAAATACGATCGAAAAATGACATGGTGGAAGACACATTTCGTCCAATTGTCCCGGGTTCCAAGCACTCATAACAATTCTTCTGCTAAATGGGTCAGTTTTTAGAGTGTTAATTACATTTTGAAGCTGATCCATACCACCTATTATAGAAGTGTCAATTTTTGATGTATCTGAATATTCTGGCGAGTATTTTGCACCATAAAAACGCCACCCCCATCCGTAAATCGGACCACATACCCCTTCGGGATAATTTAGATTTCGCGAATCAAGAAATTCTCTTGAAGTATTTCCATTCCAAATTTTAATTCCTTTTTTTGACAGTATCATACTGTTCGTGTCTCCTCGGCAAAACCAAAGCAGTTCTTCAAGAATTGTCTTAAATGGGAGTTTTTTAGTAGTTAACATTGGAATTTTCCCATCTGAAATGTCAAACCGCAATTGATCTCCAAAAATACTAATGGTCCCTGTCCCAGTCCTATCTTTTTTAATACTTCCTTTTTCTAAAATTTTTTCAAGCAAATCAAGATATCTTTGTTCGTCTAATTTGTCAAAAGTTTGAGAGTAAGTTAAAAAACGGTATCTAATTCCATTAATTTCTTTTAATTCCGAGTAATTTTGAATTTTGTTGAATTTTCCTGGGATACCTCCTGAAACCAACGTATCGCATAATATTTCATTCTCAATGTGAGTAAGATGTATAACATTCGCTTGTTTCAAGTATTTTTCATAAAGCACTTTCCCCCCGATTATAAATACTTTTTTATTGCAACTAGTTTCGCGACCAATGATTAGATCTATAGCTTCGAAACTGCATACAGTTTCAACACCATCCATTTCGAAATTCAAATTACTTGTTAAAACTACACATTTTCTTCCAGGAAGTGCTTTACTGATGCTGTCAAATGTAGCTTTTCCCATAATAACAGTATGCCCCATCGTAATTTCTTTAAAATGCTTTAAGTCTTCTGGAATATTCCATGGAATACATCCGTTGAGGCCAATACCGAGATCTCCGTTTTTTTGCCTACTAGCTGCTAAAATTATTTCAAGACCCATATTACTTTAATAAATTTTTTTTTCTTTAAATGGAATTTTAATTTCTTGTTGTAAAGTATAGCTAAATATGATTCAGGAATACAAAGATCTTCTCACGCTTCAAAAAACAGATATTCAAACTGCTTTTAACAGATTTAAAACCCTTAGACCATTTTTAGGAGTATATAAACGTTCTTCGACTAATGTTTTTTTAACGTTCGGATTTTCATCAAGCTTCGTGCCGACGTTGCGAGTTGGCAGAAATGACATGAATTTGATTACGACGTTTAACAGCGCTCTCGACTTTGAAACACAATTTCAAAGTATGATGTCTAGTTAAATAAATAATTAGTTAGTAAATAAATGGAAAAAGCTGGTAATAAACAAAAATTAGGTCAATTTTACACTACAAATTATAAACATATTTTACAAAATATGCATATTCCAAATGATATTTGTAAAATTATTGAACCATTTGCTGGAAACGGAGATCTTTTAAATTTTATAGAAAAAGATATAGAAGTAATACAGTATGACATTGAACCAAAAAATAAAGAAACAATAAAACAAGACACGCTATTATTTCCTCCAAATTTAGATAATTCTTTCGTGCTAACAAATCCGCCTTATCTTGCCCGAAACAAAAGTAAGGACAAGGTACTTTTTGATAAATATCTTGTCAATGACTTATACAAGTGTTTTATACAAATACTTATAAATTCTAATTGCTTAGGTGGAATTTTAATAATTCCACTGAATTTCTTCTGTTCTATCAGAATAGCTGACATCATTCTCAGGAAAAACTTTATTGAAAAATTTTCCATTATGACGATTAATATTTTTGAAGAAAAAGTTTTTAATGATACAACAATTGTAGTTTGCTGTTTTCAATTTACAAGAAACACTGATAAAGTTAAAACAAAATGCTTTATTTACCCATCTTTAAAAAAAATAGAATTTGAGTTGAATTCTGAAAATAATTATACAATTGGCGGAGAAATGTGCATGCTTCCTCAGAATGAAAATTATAAAATAAATAGAGCTACTCATTTAATTGCTGATCAAACAACTTTTACAAATATTCTATTGAAATGCATTGACAATAACAGTGTTAATAAAATCCAATTGCAAATAATCGGCGATGATGTCAAAGAAAAGTATATAGATAAAACAAGTGATCTATCAAATAGAAGTTATGCTATTCTTGTAATAGAACCACCCATTTCTGTCGAATTACAAGGAATACTTGTTAAAAAGTTCAACAAGTTTTTCAATGAAAAAAGAGAAAAATATAATTCATTATTTATAAGCAATTATCGAGAAAGTAGTAATTCTTTTGCTCGAAAGAGAATTTCTTTTAAATTGGCTTATGAAATAGTAAATTTTCTCTTGAATGATGATAAATAGTTAAAAAAATAAGTAGTTGATAAACAAATGGAAAAAGCTGTAATCGATAATCGCGGTCTAATCGTGCCTAAAAAAATATTAACACTAGAACAAATCAAAAAAATTAAAAGTGAATTGACAGTATCGCCAGAAACTACATTTGGAAATTTCCAGGTTAAAGAGTATCCAATTTTTAGAGAAACTAAAGAAACTTTGATTCTCCCAGTTCATCACCCTATCGATTTCCTTAAAAATTTTGAAACAGAAACTCATTTTCCAGTAACAAAAATAAAATTCCCGGAAAACAACATTTCATTAAGACTTGGAGCACAGACCGAGTGTTATTCTAAAATTAAATTAGAAAAAGATAAAGCTGTCGGAGGAGGAATTATAGGTTTACAGACAGGCGGGGGAAAGTGTCTTGCTATAGATACCACTATTATATTAAATGACGGTTCTATTAAAAAAGTTCAAGATATCAAGGTTGGAGACCTATTATTAAGCGAAACGGGTGTCCCAGAACAGGTTCTTAGTACTTGTACTGGCACGGAAGAAATGTTTACAATTTCATATGAAAGTGAAAGTTTCACTTGTAATGCATCACATATACTTTCTCTTAAAAATAATATCAACATTGAAAATATGGATAATAATTGTTATGATGTTAATTATTTTTGCCCGATCAAAAAGCAAATTGTATATAAAAGATGTAAAACATTTCACAATGCAGTAATGACCAGACAAATGATGGAATCTATAATTGGTACCGTCGATATATCTGTAAGAGATTACATTTATAGTAATTGCAAATTGAAAATATTCAGAAGAGAATTACCAACTAACTGGGAAACTAAAGAAATGATGGGGTCTGAATATATCATAGGATTAAAATTAAGCACGATGAAAATTCTTAAGATATCCCAGTACAATTTAACTTGTGATAAAAAACAACGTCTAATAATTCTTGCAGGAATAATAGATTATTCTCCTGGTAAAACTGATTATGAAGATATTTATTCTGCCCGATTTAATTATTTAACTTCAGCAAAAGATACCTTGTTTTTAGCTAGATCACTTGGATTTAAAACCAGTATGGAAATACTAGAAAACTGTTATATTGTTAAAATAATTGGTTATTATTCTGAAAATCACATTGTTCCATTAAAAATTAAGAAAGTTGTAAATTTGAAAAAATGCTGCAATTCTATCTCTTTTGATATAACCCCGATTTATTGGACAAAACAGTATTACGGGTTTACTTTAAATGGTAAGCAAAGATTTATTCTTGAAGACTTTATTGTCACCCATAATACAGTGTTAGCTATTAAAACTATTGCTGATTTTTCAATGAAGACACTCATTGTTGTTAATAAAATAGAATTGATGAAACAATGGAAAGCTGAATTAACTAAATTTATTCCTGGAATCAAGATAGGCAATATCCAAGGTAAAACATTTGAACACCAGGATTGTCATGTAGTTATAGGAATGGTTCAAAGTATTTCAATGAAGAAAGAATTAACTTCAAAGGACTTCGACTGGGTTAATGTGTGTATAATCGATGAAATGCATGGAATCGCGAGTGAAGTATTTTCTAAAATAATGTTTAAAGTTAGACCTAAATTTCTTTTTGGATTATCTGCTACAATTGAACGAAAGGATAAAATGGAAAAAATTTTAAACTGGTATATGGGCGGAGTATTATATTCAGATAATTCTGATAAATTAAAACAATCTTCAGAAATTCATACTTATAAATATTTCGGAGAAAGTTCTAAAGAAGAAACTCTTAGAGATGGTACTGCAGCTGTTTCCAGTATGTTAAGTAATATCGCAGAAGACGAAGAGAGAACGTTACTATTAGTAAAAATTTTAAAAGAATTATCAGATAAACCTGAGCGTTGCATTCTTGTTATAAGTGATCGGACTGTCCAGTTAAAGAATTTGCATAAGCATTTTCCAGAAAATTCAGGACTCTTTATTGGAAGCCAAAAAGCTGATAAATTGATAGAAGCTAAAGAAAAACAAATTTTATTAGGAACATATGGAATGTGCAATGAAGGATTCAGTCTAGCAAAATTGAATTGCCTGGTATTTGCGACTCCTCGATCGAGCATCACCCAGGCTATAGGAAGAATATTCAGGAAACGCCACGACAATATTACGCCAATTATAGTAGACATAGTAGATGATTTTAGTATATTTAAAGGGCAATCGTACAGGCGCAAGAAGATATATCGTGATAATATAGTTAGCCCTATATTCATTTCAAAGAAGAATGATGGATCCATTATTAAAAAAGAAATATTAATCAAAGACCTCGAAGAACAAATAAACGTTTGTTTAATCGACTCAGAATCAGAACCAGAATGATCGATTTCAAAAGTTAAAGAAATAAAAATACTTATTTATAATGGAAACTATCACTTTGCCAACTTTATACAGTATTACAAAGTTAAATAAAGTTAAACAATGGACAATTTCTACTGCTCCTGACCAACAATCTTCTATTATTAGATCAGTTTCAGGTTTTACAGATGGTGTACTTACGACATTTGAAACTGTCATAGTGAAAGGAAAAAACTTAGGTAAAAAAAATGAAACTACTCATTACAGCCAAGCTCTCCATGAAATGCAAGGTAAGTGGAATAAGAAATTAGACCAAGGATACTCGGAAAATAGTAATCCGAAAAATGTCACAAATAATACTAAAGGCCCGATTCTCCCTATGCTTGCTTTAGATTACACGAAGAGAGCCCATGATATAATTTTCCCATCGTTTTGTCAGCCTAAATTGGACGGGGTCAGGGCAATCACTTATAATAAAGGTATCTATTCAAGAAAAGGCAAACAATTTTTAGGATTAGCTCATATTCTCAACGAAATTGAGCATTTATCAGAATTCCATCTTGATGGCGAATTATATTCTAAAGATTTAACTTTTCAGGAAATCGTAGGAATAGTGAAAAAACAAAAATTAAATGAAAAAGATATCAAAATTATTCTCAATATAAAGTTTATAGTATATGACCTTGTTTCCGATGATGACTATAAAATTAGACTTGACACTCTTAAGAAATTATTCAAAGAAAATAATTTCAATCATATTAAATTGATCCATACTGATATTATAAAAAATTCAAGTGAAATTGAAGAATTTCACAATAAATATGTATCTCAAGGAAATGAAGGCCTTATCATTCGTAATTTCCTCGGTCCTTATGAGCAAAAAAATAGATCAAAAAATTTACAAAAATTTAAAAAATTTATAGATTCTGAATTTGAAATAATTGACTTTACTTCTGGAGAAGGGGTTGAAAAAGATTTAGTCCTATGGATATGTAGACTTCCACAAAACCCGGAAAAAACTTTCACAGTAAGACCAAAAGGTTCTCACCTGGAACGGAAAAAACTGTTTAAAAATGCTAAAAAGTATATAGGAAAATATCTGACTGTTAAATATTTTGAGATGACAGATGACGGTATCCCTAGATTTCCTGTTGGTCTTAGCTTCAGAGATTATGAATAATTGACAGTAGATGGAAGAACAAGACAAGCTTTTTATCATATAAAAAAATAGTTTTTGAAAATAAAATATTTTTTTATTTTCAAATAGTAAAGTAAAAATGGGCCAAGAACAGAGCAATTTAAACAATATCCCATTGAGTCCATATAACTTAGTTAATCTATCAAACAGACCCGCGATGCTTCCAGGAGAACATGAATTTAGACAAAGACAAAAACAAGAATTAATTCATATAAGATCAGTATTAGTTAGATTATCAGAAATAGAAGAAGTAATTCCTTCTGACACCGACGGTCATCTTCTTGTAGATACTGAAATTTATACAGATTTATCTAGAGATCCTCTTTCAGCAAATACAAAAACAATTTTCAGCCCAATAAAGAAGGCTATGCGAAAAACTAAAGGAGTAATCATATTCGCAAATTTTAATGTATTTACGCAATATAATGCATTTATACTACATGAATTGGCTAATTTTTCAAATTATCAATCAAAACAAGATAGAATCTATGGGATAATAAATAATATAGATGATGCTATTTTAAAATTAGATGATTTTTATAAAAATATTTTTTAATTTGTCAATTTTTATTTCTTTATATATATTATAACTATTAGTTTATGCCAACAAATCACACACTTCCGTCGAATCCTAATAATTTTGTAGTTAAAGGAGATCTTGATATTCTTACGGCACTTAACCCTGATATGGGAACAGGTGTTGTTTATATTAGGGATGGGGGTCTTTTTGTACAAGGTCTTACTGATCTTGATCAAACGACGATTAATACGACTTCTGGAGAATTAAGCGTATATGGTACAAACAGGGTATCGCTAGATATCACAAATGCCATCGAATTTACTGCTACTGCCACATCATTTTTCAAAACAACTGCAGGAACATTAACTCTGTGGGCTTCTGCGGCAGATGCTACTGGAAAAGTAAATATCACATCAGATGGTACAGGAACAAATTCTGTATTTGTAAATGCAACCAATGTTACTTCAGGACAAGTAACAGTCCAATCAGATGGTGGAAGTTCATCTATTAACAGTGTTAAGTTAATTGCGACAGATACAACCAATGGAGATATTCTCATTCAAGGTGCCGGTAATATGGCTGCTGGTAATCCAGCAGTTTTATTAAGTGCTACAAACACGACTTCAGGACAAGTTCGACTTACAAGTGCTGGTAGTTCTTCTGCTATCGACGCTGTTCAAATTCTTGCTTCCGATACATCTGATGGGAATATTCTTATCAAAGGTTCTGGAGACTTTGCTTCAAGTAATCCTGCAGTAAAAATTCTTGCAGACAATGCTACTTCTGGACAAATTTCCTTGGAAAGTGCTGGTGATTCTTCTGGATCAGCAAGTATAAAAATAAGGGCAACAGGTGCGACAAATGGTAATGTTTCTGTGACAGCTGATGGAGCAATTAACCCAGCTATCAATTTGACTACAACTTCTGCTGCTGGAGGTCAAATCTTATTGTCTAGTGCAAGCAATGCTTCTGCTGCAGATTCTATTACTCTTAATGCTACAGGAACAACAGAAGGTAATATTCTTATCCAATCTGCTGGTAGTTTCGCTTCAAGTATCCCATCCATCAAACTTAATGCCAATAATGCTACTTCAGGGCAAATCTCTTTAGTTAGTGCTGGTAATGCCACCGACAGTGATTCTATTTCTATTCAAGCTACCGGAACTGCAGGGGGGAATATTAAACTTTTAGCCGCTGGTGCATACGATACAGGAAGTGAAAATTCTATTCAAATTTCAGCTTCAAATTCAACAAGCGGTACTGTAGTTGTTGAAAGTGCTGGTGATTCTACCACTTCATCTGCTTTAACTATTCAAGCTACCGGAACTGTTGGAGGAAACGTCCTCATTACCGGTGCTGGGGCTGTTCAAGCAGGAGTAGGAGCTGTTGATATCAGTGCTACCAATGCTACTTCTGGAAAAATTGGATTAACTGCTGCAGGTGATTCGCAGACAGAAGATTCTATTGCTATTTTAGCTTCTGGAACTGTCGGGGGAAATGTATCTATTCTTGGTAAAGGTAACTTTGCTTCAAGTATTCCAGCTATTAAACTTCTTGCTGACAATGCTACTTCTGGGCAAATTTCTATTTCTAGTTTAGGAGATGCCACTGACAGCGATGCTGTCTCCATTTTAGCTTCTGGAACTACAGGAGGTAATATTCTTATCCAAGGTTCTGGGTCAAATGGGTCCGCCGTTAAAGTTTATTCTAGTTCTGCTTCTGGTAAATTGACAATTCAAAGTGACGGCACTGCTACAAACACCGTAGATGTATTGGCTGCTGCTGGTGGAATCAATATGAATGCTCTTAAATCTGTATCCATCGAATCCGCTGATTTAACCAACGGTGTTACTATCGCGACCCTTACTTCTGGAGTTCCTGTAACTATTGGTACTGGTTCTTCCCTTACTACTATTTCAGGAGATCTTCTTGTCCAAGGAACTACTACTTCGCTTAATACCGAAACTTTAGTTGTTACTGATAATATCATTGTTCTCAATTCTGGAAATGGTGAATTAGGAGTAGATTCTGGTGTTCTTACAAGAAGATATCAGACTGCTAATAATGCTGGTAATGGCGATGTTGTTATTCCTTCCCCTGTTTATCAAGAATTTCACGAATTCGATAGTGGCAGTGCAGCGCCAGGAACTTTAGTTTTTCTTGGCAGTGCTAGTTCTATAAATGATTTTTATAAAGGATGGTGGATTCGTATCCTTGATGGTCCAGCAGTTGGAGTGATTAGACGTATTAAAAGTTACGATGGAACCACTAAAGTTGCAACAATTTATGTTACTGCAGATAATACTCCGCAACCTAACTACTTTAACGACGGGTTAGATTTGACAACAGTACCAGTTATTGGCAATGATTTTGCATTATTCAATGCTCCTTATGTAGGTTCATTTTATTCTGAAGCACAGGACGAGATTACTTTTGCTACTTTGGCTCAGACTCCTGATGCTATCGGAGTTGCTGGTATTTCTGCTGCAAGTATTCAGCAATATCAAAATGTAAAATCTGGAGCAATTAATGTCAAGGGTAAAACATACAAAAACATAAGAGTAACTTATGTTTCAGGAAATACACTGGCACTTAATAAGGCTCTTCATGGTATGGCAATCGGGGATAAAATTAGAATCACGGAATCTGCCAATATTACACCAGCTGTACCTAATGGCCTATATACTGTTCTAGCAACAGGATTTACAGCTAATTTATTCCATATCGATGTAGGCGCAGTATCAACTGTGTCATCATTCATTTCAACTGTTACAATGTATACTCTCGATGACTCTGTTATTTATGTAAATAACATTCTTCCAAGTGACCCAGAATCTCCTGGTATTACTATTCCTGGTCTTTCTTTAGTAGAAGATGTTGTTATTGGAAAAACTTCTACAACTCTGGCTACTGTAACAAACAGTACAACTTATGGGTCATATCTTATTTTAGTTGCTGATAAAGATAATACTAATGGAGCAATGTCGGTATTCAGTGCTTCGAGTTCTGGAACAGGAGGTTCTATTAATAGGATCTCATCGTCGAAAGGAAGCGATGGTCAAAGAATTAGTGCAACATGGGATTCTGCTCAACAAATCCAGATCCAACACGCACCTGCCGGTGCGGGAGCTGGCAATTACACTTATAGAGTCCGTATCACAAGTGCCCTCTAAACAAAATAAAAAAGTAATTTAAAATTTAAAATAAAAAATTTTAAAAACTTTGACAAATACACTTATTTTCTAGAAACTTTTGTTTTCTTTGAGGATTTCTTTGTAGAAACTTTTGTTTTCTTTGTAGAAACTTTTGTTCTCCTTGGAAGCTGATCTGATCCCTGTGAAATATCGGAAAATGCTGATGCGGCATACTTCGTTGCAAGCGGGATAAGAGTAGAAGAAACTAGAGGATTAGAATATAACCCTGATAATCTATCTTTTATCTCTAGAAATTTATTACGTCTAGCTGGGATTATAATATCATTAAATGCTAAAAATGATCTTAAATTATCTGAACCGCGTCTAGAGATAATATCGATAAATGCAGGTGTCATCTTGATATTGCTTTCTAAATCATCCAATTCGTTTGCTGGTTTTCTTTTAGACAATTCAACTAATTCTTCGTAAATTGGGATAGGCATTGCATTCTTTGGGATTTTATAACCAGATATATTTAATAATTTTTTAACAAAAATATCCTTATTTCTTTGACAGACGTTACTATTACTACAATAATCTATAGTAGATTTGATAGTATTTTTACCAGATAACATAAGTTTTAAAAATGCTCGTTCCATATTGTATATCTATAGAAAGAGATAAAAAAATATTGAATAAGCTATTTTTTGATTTAAAAAAACAAAGTTGATAAATATCAATGAAATTGAGTGAAAAAACTATAAACAAAATAAAATATTCTCATATTTTATCAAAGACAGTAGACTTGATAGCAACTATGAAAATGAATTTTTTTAAGTATAAACATAGTTCTTATGATATAGTCATTGATGACTTATTAGAAATGCTTTCTAATAAAAAAGAATTGACGCATAATATTCATTTAGAATTATGCAAAGCTAAGAAAATTATCATTTTACAAAAACAAGATTTATCCAATAAAAGACGACTTGATAATATAAATAAAAATTTAGATAAACCTATAAATTTCATGAAAAATATTGAAATACCTAGTATTTCAAATATACCTACAGATTTCATCGATGATATCATAGAATATGATATAGAAGAAGAATACATCCAAACTAGTTCTAAAAGATATTGTATCTTATTCAAAAATTAATTTATAATTATATAATTATACAAAGAAATATATAATTACAAATGTCCTATAATTACCAAGAATGTGTTATAGATGAGCGCGATTTTAAGTATCCTACAAATGAAATTGCAAATGATAAAGAGAAACACGATATTCGCGAATCTTGTTTTGTTCCTGCGATACTAGATCAAATGGACATGGGAATCTGTACATCAATCCAGGCGATCAATGCCTTATTATTTGTTCTTAAAAAAACAAAGAAGCCTCATTTTTTAGGTTCAGCTCTTTATAATTATTATTATGGCAGAATTTCAGAAGGTTCAAATACTGACGAGGATACAGGAATATCTATAAAAACAGCTATAAAAGCATTGATCTATGACGGGATTTGTCCAGAATCTGAACACATGTGCATTGATGAAAATTTAAAAGTAGAGCCGTCTAGATCTGCTAAATTATATGCAAGAAGAAATAGGCAAAATTTAGTTTACTATTCTGTTAATCAAAAATTAGAAGATATAAAGAGTGTTTTACTTTCTAATTATTCAATTCTTCTTGGGATCAATATTTATAGTTCTATAGAAGGAGAAATCGCGAGAGCAACAGGGATCGTAGAAATGCCAAGTAAAGATGAAGTTTCACAGGGTCTCCACTGTGTTCAGATTTGGGGCTTTGATGATTCTAAACGTGTTTTTATATTATCTAATTCATGGAGTTCCAGATGGGGAGACAATGGGTATTTTTATTTACCTTATGATTATGTTCTTTCAAAAAAAATTTCTCTTGATTTATGGTATATCAATGCAATATAATTATTTTAAGTTTTTATAAAATTCTATTGTTTTTTTATTTACTTTTACTTTATCTGTTGAGAAATTCAAAAGAGTAAGACCGTCAAGTGACTTTACCCTGCTTAACCCAGTATATACTTGATTATTACAAAATGCACCATTTAAATCTAATACGGCTTTAGCAAGTGTTACGCCTTGAGATTTATGAATAGTAAAACTATAAGCTATTATCAGAGGTATTTGCGTCGCCTTGCATAAAATTTTACAATCAAGGTTATCTGTGATCTGCCAATTCTGAGGTTCAACTATTATTTCTCCAAATAAATCAAATAGTACAATTGGCAAGCCTTCTACTGTAAACCCTTTCACCGTTCCAACACTTCCATTAACTAGTCCTGCTTCCACATTAATATTCCAAGTAAGCATGACTCTTGCATTTATCTTAAGAACAAGAATATCAATGTTTTTAGCTATAAATTGTTTTTTGATATCTTCAATATGAGATTTAGAACTCCCACTAAATTTAGCATTAAATGTTATAGGGGTTCCTGGCAGCGAATCAAATTTTTCAATATTATATTTTGTCACTTTAGAATTTGTACAGAACATTCTTACAGTATTTTTTGATGCAGGGGTAGACTTCTTAGATTTTAGTAATTTTATATCATCATCAGTTAATTCTCCAATTCTTAAATTATTAAGTAAATTTTGAAAAACTTTATCTGATTCTTGACGATAATTTTTCTTTAATTCTATAATTTCAAAATTTTTGATAAGCTTATTATCAAGTATATTTTCAGCATTTATTGTTTCAAGCTGCATAAAATCTCCAGAAAATAACATTTGAACACCTCCGAAAGCAGAAACATTTTTTCTAAGAGTTCTAAGAATAAAATCAAGTTTACTGAGCAAATCGCTAGGAAACATGCTAATTTCGTCAATAACTACAAGCATATTATTCATTTTTAGCCTATTTTTAGTTTCGGTATTTCTAAGAATTTTTCGTAATAACTGTAATTCATCTTTATCACCTAGACCTACTCCAAAAAACGAATGGACAGTAGACCCTCCTATATTCAATGCAGAAACACCTGTTGTACTTGTTAAAAAAATATTTAATTCTGGAAAAGTATCTTTGAGGCCTTCAATTAATGAAGAATTATGAGTTACTATAAAATTACCTAATACATAACGATGATTTCCATCAGTTTCAAACCCATAATATATATCTTTTTCTTTTTCCGTTACTGTGATGCCAGAAACAAGAACATTTTTTATCTGTTTTCTAGGAGATGCTTTTTTTCTTGGACATAAAACTGGAATATTTTCTATACCTTCTCCAGAAATATTTATTCTCCATGCTTTACCATATTTTTTTACACCGTTAGATGTCCATGATGTATTTTTTTCATTTTTATAACAAGCAAATCCAAGACTTCTACATAAAAATATTATATCATCAATTAACCTTTCATGTTTTGGACCCTGTATAAACTCGTAAGTATTTCCTTTATCTAAATACCCATCAGAATCTATTAACCCGGCTAATAATTTTAATCTGTTTTCTTTGGAATTACATTTATAATCTTTAGGTATATGTTTATTATTTAATAAATTATATTTTCTTAGCATATTTAAAAAATAATTTTTTCCCTTATGATCATAAGGTTTTTTATCTAATAAGTGATTTACTCTGTAAGAGTAATTATCACAATATTGCAGATAACAATCATATTTCCCCACATTATGTTTAAAATAATGTAAAACTGTAGAATCTTGAGATGTAATTCCTGAAGTTTTAGCTGTACTATTTCCTAGCCAAAAACCTACCATATATGGATCAAGATCAAGATCTAATCTTGGAAATTCTACCGGAACTTTATAACCTACAAAACTCCTACCTATACCAGATGCGATTTCTATATATTTTTTTATAGGGATATCTACCTTCGATTCTTCTTTAATATTTTTAAAATATTTTTTTACTTCTTCGTGTATTTCTTCTTTATTCTTATTTTTATAAGAAAATGTTTTTGTATCATATTTTACTGTTTTATTGTTAAACCATTTGATAATATAAGATTTTCTTTCAGGCCTATCTCTGTATATTTTCTTATTAGAGTTAGTAAGCGAAAGAATATGTTTACTGTTTACAGTGTATTCTTCGCCTTTAACATTTTTAACAGAATACATAGTGTCTATCCCAGAAGATAATGATAAAATTTTTCTAGCAGTACTATCATCGCCCATGACTAAATCTCCAACTTTTATATCCTGAACCATTTTTATATCTCCAGAAAACATTAAAATAGGAGTATCAAAACCGTGACATTTCCCTGTGCCTGCAGACCCCAGCATCATGACATTCTTACCATTTTTTAATTCATTTATTACTTGTTCTTGCTCAGTATTCATTTACTTATTTATTATTTATTTTTTTAACTGTGTAGAAATTTGCAAAAAAATAATTTATATAAATTATTTTTTTTTGTACAAGAATATTATAAATAATGATTGATTCTGTTATAAAACTCCCATTGTCTTCAGATGCTATGGAAAAATTAACAAAATCCAATAATGTAAAAAAAGTTACTCAATGGATTTTAAATAACAAAAATAATTTTACAGATATTGGAAAACAAATAATCATAGGAATGATAGCTGGAGGAACAATATTAGGTATTAAAATTTTAATGTTAAAAATACAGTTTATTGTACTGTCAAGACAATATAACTCATTACCTCCTATAATACAAGAAGATCTTAAAATTTTGACAAATTTGGGAATCGATTCAAATACAATATTGAAAATGAAGGTTATATCAAGGCCAGACGATATTATACAAAGATTTAAACGTGTCCATAATAATGGTAAAGCTAGAGTCTTCCTTGATTCCGCTAAAGTCGATGATTTTTTATATATTAAATTTTTAAAACCCAGCGATAGTAAAGCTGTTAAGAAAACCAGCGTTAGTAAAGCTGCCAAGAAAACCAGCGATAGTAAAGCTGCCAAGAAAACCAGCGATAGTAAAGCTGTTGTTATCTATAAAAAAAATTGAATTTTTATTTAAATACATTCAAATAAAATATATGTCTTCTATGCAAAGACAGTTTCAAAATGGAAATCAACAACAACCTGGTGTTACAGTATTTTATATTCAAAATAATTATACTATTAATTTGAATGTTCAGGATTTTGTACCAGCAGAAAATAATACAGAAAAACAAGAAGATAATATTATAATTAATGCTGTAGCCCATGCAATTGTTTTCGTATTTGGATCATTCCTATAAAATATCAACAAAAAAAAACAAAAAAACAAAAAACCCCTAAATATTTATTTAGGGGTTTTTTTCATGTACTTATTCAATCCAATAAAGATTTTAATTTTATTTTGAAATCTGAAAAATTTTTTGATTTTGATAGAATGATAAATTTTTCATTTCCAAGCAATTTATAACTACTTATCATTACTAGAATTATCGTGATAATTTTTATAAAGAAAGCCCAGTTATTCTCATTTATATTGTAAAGTGGCTTTATAAATTTGCCAATAAATGTATCATTAGATGGAATTCCTCGAAGACTTCCTTCCAGGAGTGTTAAAGAACATATGTCAGAATTTAAAAACCAATGAATGAGCAGTGTAAAACCAAGTGAAATTTGTAAAATATGAAATACTGTAATTTCAGTAAAAGGAGCGATTATGACAAATAGAATAATTGCAAGATGAATAATAAATATTGTATTTGCTAAAATATTATTCACTATCCCCATTTATATTATAAATGAATATTTTTTTATTCATTTATAATATAAAATGATGAAAAAATGTAGTTCTGGAATGATTCTCAGAAAGAAATATGCTACTCTCAAAAAAGGAACTTCTGTGCCTGCATCATGTATCAAAGATCGAGGAAATCCCGGAAAAGGACCAAAATTATTTACTATAAAAAATAAAGGACAATTGAAAGCTTTTGGATACAGTACAAATAACAGCAAAATATCAAGACATCGCGCATTGAACTCAGCTATGAAAATTTATGGAAAAGCTGATATCATCAAGAAGTTAAATGCTGTTAAAATTTTAACAAAAAATATTGCCCCTATAAGCAGTAAAATTTTCGACGAAGATCTCAAGTGGATTCAGACCAAAAAATAATTTATTTTTCTGAAGTTCCTAGATACACTGCTGATTCAAATAAAGGTTCCGCGAGTTTAACCGGGACATTCATTAAACCATTTTTAACCCATGCAAAGACTGTTCCGTCTTTAGCAACACATTCTTTACCAGCTCCTTGAGGGAAAACAAGTTTTTCTCCGCCAGGGCAACTATAACATTCTCCTGAAAGTCCGTGTTGAAAACTTTCAGTCCCATATAGATCTGAACATGTTCCTTGGCATGGGAGTGGAGATTTAACAGAACCTGTATTTCGATCTGTTTTATACGGACACGCCCACAATGTTTGTGCCCCATCATCCCATCCTGTTCTGTCATTAATTGCTATTTTACCTTGATTTTTACGAACAGATACCCATACATCAGGAGGACCATAACATGCTTTCTCAGTTGTTACATCAAATGCTGTTCTTTTTTGATGACCTGCTTTACAAGCATAACATTTAACTCCTTCTGCAAACACATTGTCTTCTGGTTGCATGGTGTTGCCGTATTTATCTTTACATGCTTGATTGTCAGCATTTAAAGCTGTCCCAACTTGTTTAAAAATATCAATAATTCCTGCTCCAAACCCAGAAGTAACATCCTGTGTCACACTTCCAGCTGTTGTAGAACCGCCAGATTTACTATAAATTACCATAGCTACGACACACAACACACAAAGACCCATTATACTTACTCCTAAAATCATAATCATTTCAACGTTGGCCATTTATATTTACAAATATAAAAAAAACATCGAATAAATCAAAATTTATTTTAAAATGTATAGTTAAAGACCAGAAAGTATGGTAAATAAAGAAATTACCAAAATACAAGGAGATACTATTATATCTGCTTCTCCTAGCCCATCTGTTTACGGAGACGGTAGTTTAACTGTCGAAGGGAATTTAGATATTATAGGAAATATTGGCATTGTATCAATTTCAAATACTGATGATGCTACCAATTCTACAAATGGAGGTTCTTTTACAACTGATGGCGGTCTTGCAGTTGCCAAGAAAGCATTTATCGGCACAGACCTCAATGTAGGTGGAAATTTATCAGCAAGTAATTACATTGAAATAGATAATATCACAGTTCCAGCTACTCCAAGCATTGGTAGTAATAGATTTTATAGTGATTCTTTTGATTCGCTTCTTAAAAGTATAAATTCCGATGGTTCTATTACAACTTATCAACCTTTAAGTGTTAAAGGTGATATAGCTTCGTACAACGGGAACACGCAAGTTAGAGTCCCAGTAGGACTAAATGGAAGATTTTTAAAATCTGATGATTCCACATCTTCAGGTCTTGTTTGGGGCGCTGTACCAGCTAATACCTATGATGCTATCGTAGATGTAGCAGGATCGGCTGATTTTACTACTATAAAATCAGCCGTAGATGCTGGAAAAAAATCAATTTATATTAAAAAAGGAACATATGTTGAAACAGGAAATATAGTAATTTCTAGCAATACTACTTTGATGGGAGAAGTTCCTGGAGGAATTATTATCACATTTACTGGCTCATATTCGATTATAATAGAAGGCTCGGGGAGACATATAAATACCGGGACAATATCTGTTGCGGCAGGTTCTGATCTAGTTACCGGGACAGGTACTTCTTTTACCGAGCTATTAGTAAATGATTATATAACTATTAACAATATTTTTTTTAGAATTGCCTCTGTTACAAATAATACATCTTTAAATTTATTGTATCCGTATAGAGGGGACCCTATAGTCGATCAAGCATTTATAGCTCAATCGGTTAATGTTGGGGCATCGTTAGAAAATCTTATGATTTTTAATTCGCCAAACTTTGGAATATATATGAATCAAGCTTACAGAACTCTTATAAAACGTTGCGTAATAGTTCACTGCGGAACAGATAATATATACAGCAATATATACATGTATAGATGCGGAGAATGTTCGATAGAATCTTCTTCGTCCCAAGATTCTTCCGATATTGGACTTAAAATGACAGATTGTAACACTATGTTTTTTTCATCATTTATTTTGAGTAATAATTATAAAGGAGGAATAGCTATAAATAACTGCTTAAGTTCTGTTTTTAATAATTGTTTTTTTTACAATAACGGGGGTTCTGGTATTTATATAAATTCTGCCTCATATATAGTTAAATACTCTGGGTGCGTAATTACAGACAACAAGGGCGACGGAATAACCAGTATAGCAGGTTCCGATAATATATTTATCAATTCTTGCTATATATCTCATAATCTAAATTATGGGGTAAATTTAGAAGGAAATTCTAATACTATAAATAATAATATTATAAATGAAAATCATTCAGGCGGAGTAATATCCGGCAATGATACTACTATCCAAGGCAATAAAATACAAGATAATACAGGAAATGGAGTAAATTTAAGTGCACACAGTAGAACTATTATTTCTAATAATATAATTTCAAATAATACTGGGATAGGAGCTTTATCCGGGTTCGATAGTTCTATAACCGGGAATTTAATTTTAAATAATACCAGCGATGGTATAAGATGTATTTCTGGATCGGCGGATTCTATATTGAGTTCAAATAGAATTTCTGGTAATAATATTGGAATTTATTTAATGTCTGGAGCAAATAATAATATAATAAATGGGAATCACTGTAAAGGGAATTTATCAGCTAATATTACAAATTCTGGAAATTTTAATCAAATTTCTGGAAATAAAAATAATTAAAAATATTTATCTATAATAAAAGTATGAGTAGTTCTGAATTTGTAATAGAAAATGGTCTAAATGTTATTTCTGGTTCAGTAAAAGTACCAGCACCAGTAAACGCGGCAGACGCAGTTAATAAAGGTTATGTTGATGCAAATATCGCAACAAACATTGTCCCACCTAGAACAACTAATAATACAGTTTTGACAACCGATTTAATTTCTTCAAATCAAATGAAATGGAAGGGGATTAATATTCATGATAAATTAATAGACCCTGTAAAGCCAAGATATATGAAATTGACAAAAATAAGTAGTCAAGCCGTATTTTCTTCTGTTACAGATATTTCATTTGGCACAGAAAACAATGTAGATCGGTCTCATTTCGAGGTATCATATAATAAAACTTATTATATTATTAAAGAAATTGGAACATATATATTTTTTGGCCAAATGGTTGGAATTACAGATTCTTACGTTTCTAATACGACTGTAAAGTGGTCAGTCTATAGTGATTATACTCTAACCGGGACATCATTTTCCCCAGAGCTAGGTGTAGATATATATACGAGTCATTCTAATAAAACTACAGGCGAAGATAATTCTATGTTTGGATTCACATGGATAGTTCCAGAAGGGGGAGTTTTATTTAAAATTGTAGCGAGAATAGTATCTGGGACAAGTACTATAAATACGTCTCGTGGATGCGCGATGCAGCTTTTTAAGGTACCTGAGAACAAATATATTGATACGTGGACTGATACATGGACTAATTTAAATATCAGTACTTATACTGATATTGTTATGACAGATGAATATATCCATGACGATATTTATACTTTTACTGCTCCAAGTTCAACT
>Ga0208975_1000294_pt1 | contig 25982 bp, 21 predicted proteins | sample GreLakmeER78MSRF_FD_187700 | JGI IMG/M metagenome (GOLD analysis project Ga0208975, IMG submission 187700) | Freshwater lentic microbial communities from great Laurentian Lakes, MI, USA - Great Lakes metaG ER78MSRF (SPAdes) | ecosystem: Environmental > Aquatic > Freshwater > Lake | place: Great... | reverse complement strand
CGCATCATATCGCCATGATTAAATACCTGAATAGGCTCATTAGCTAAAATAGCTTTCGTGAATAATATAGGTGACATATCAGGCCTTCCCCATGGACCATACACCGTAAAAAAACGTAAACCTGTTGTAGGGATTTGATAAAGATGACTATAAGTATGAGCCATGAGTTCATTAGCTTTCTTAGTCGCAGCATAAAGACTGATTGGATGATCTACATTGTCGTGTTCGCTGAATGGCACTTTCTCGTTTCCACCATATACACTTGAACTACTTGCAAAGACAAGATGTTCAGCCTTCATTGTGCGACAACCTTCTAATATATTAATAAATCCTTGTATGTTGGAATCAATGTAAACATAAGGATTTTGAATGGAGTAACGCACACCTGCTTGTGCAGCAAGATGAAGGACTCGTTGAGGTATTTCTTTTTTAAAAAGATCAAGTACGTCTTTTTGGTCTTTAATATCAAGCTTTAGAAAACGAAAATGCTTATAATTTTCTAATATTTTAAGCCGATCATTTTTTAAAGCCACATCGTAATAGTCATTCAGATTATCGATACCAATAATCTCATGACCATCATCAAGAAGTTTTTTGGCGCAATGCATGCCAATAAAACCGGCTACACCTGTCACCAAGATTTTCATTTAACGTCCAATAGGATAGTAATTAAATCCAAGTGCGCGAACGGCTTTTGGATCATAAAGATTTCGACCATCAAAAATCATGGGAGATTTTAGTGAAGATTTAATTAATGCAAAATCTGGACTTCTAAATTCTGTCCATTCTGTGACAATGATAAGCGCATCCGCATTTTTAAGTGCCTCATCTTGTGTATCAGCAAAAGTTAAATGTTTTTCATCTTTAAAAATACGCTTTCCTTCATCCATCGCTACAGGATCGTAAGCTGTGATCGAGGCTCCTGCTTTGATCAATTCATTAATCAGTACACGACTTGAAGCTTCTCGCATATCATCAGTGTTTGGTTTAAACGCTAAACCCCATAATGCAAAATGTTTGCCTTTTAAATTGTCACCAAATTGTTTTTTAATTTTTTTAGGCAATACAAATTTCTGAAGATCATTCACCTCTTCAACTGCTTTAAGTAATTTCAAATCGAAACCAGCAACATCCTTAGCAGTTTTAATTAAAGCCTTCACATCTTTTGGAAAACATGAACCGCCATAACCACACCCCGGATATAAAAAGTGATAACCAATACGTGGGTCCGATCCAATACCTTGCCGTACCATCTCGATATCAGCGCCCACAATTTCAGCTAAGTTAGCCAATTCGTTCATAAAACTAATGCGTGTAGCTAACATTGAATTAGCTGCGTATTTAATAAGTTCAGCACTTCTAAGGTTGGTGACCACAAGCCTTTCGTGATTTCTTTGAAAAGGAGCATAAACTTGTTTCATAACTTCAATCGCTTTTAGGTCTTCAGTCCCAATGATAATTCGATCAGGGCGCATAAAATCTTCCACTGCAGCACCTTCTTTTAAGAATTCTGGGTTAGAAACGACACTGTAATGAATATCGACATTTCTTTTCTTTAGTTCTTCAGCTACTGCCGCTTTGACCATGTCACCTGTTCCAATTGGCACGGTTGATTTATCTACAATCACTTTGGCTGAATTCATAAAGCGACCAATATTGCGAGCAGCTTCTGTCACATATTGCAGATCAGCAGAACCATCTTCATCGGGAGGAGTTCCAACCGCTATGAATTGGACTTCACCAAAGCCCACTGCTTCTTCGACATTGGTGGTGAAAGAAAGACGACCATTTTCAACATTACGACGAACAATTTCTAAAAGGCCTGGCTCGTGAATAGGAATACCACCTTCTTTTAGAATACGAATTTTTTCTGCGTTTACGTCAAGACCTAAAACGTGATTACCCACCTCGGCTAAACATGCCGCAGCAACTAAACCCACATATCCTGTACCAACAACAGTAATTTTCATAATAATTCGTTGTATTTAAAGCTATATTTTACCTCTTTTGTTTAAGGCTTGTCTTTTCTAGATACGGAATTCACTTATAATTTAAAGAATATAAGAGGAGTTCATCATGACGACTTTATTTGAAGATTTACATACCCTTCAATCAGTTTGGGAAGACAATCTTACGTATCAGGTGAAAGAAGGCTGGGTGTGGTTAGACCCTGTTTTGACTTTAGTACGAGATTATTTTTTTGAGACCACAGTAGTAGTCACAGTGATTATTTTATATACCATTATTTTTTCTGCCATGTCACTTTATGGCCAAAAAACTGATCTAAAAAAAATCACGTATACAGATAAATTTAAAAATTTAGTTAAAGGTATTGATCTTCATTTAGGTAACGAGCCTAAACAATCACTAGAAAAAAATAAAGCTACAAAAACCGAAGAATGATTTATTCACTATAAAAAAGGATCATCGGTACAACCCTTGTCTGAAGAGCCCTAAAACGTTTTTTTGGTCAGGCGTATTAAGTGGCACGTTACCTTAAAGTGAATGGGTTGATATAAGCGTCTTTTCTGATTTTAAAATTTACTTCTTCAGTGGTTTTTTTTCTTGAGCTTTCCCTGCCTGTATTTTTGTTTTCTTTGCTGCCTTTTTTGCAGGCACTTTTTTGACTTCTTTTTTAGCCAAGGGTTTCTTTTCTTTTTTTGGCTCAACTTTCGTAGCAGTCTTTTTTGCTAAGGAAGTTTCCAATTCTTTGACTTGATTTTCAAGAGAATCGATACGCAATAATTTTGTGTTGGCTTCTTCTAAATCAGATTTAAGTTTCTTGATTTCAGCATCTTTAAAGTATGTTGCTTGATAACTCGCATAACCAAATATTAACGAACTGATAGAGATCACACCTGCTGCAATATAAACTGCTAATGTTTTTTTATTTGTCTGTTTTTTTTCGGGGAGAATAAAAGGAGTTTCTTCTTTTTGGTCGAATTCCATTTTTTAGGTCCTTAAGGTTAATTTTTTTAAATTTCGTATGTGATATTTTATCTTATGTTGTTGATTTTGCAAAAAATAATTAATTATCTAATGATTAGCTTATAATTTATTTTATGAAAATATTAGATACGCATTTTTTAGCATTAGCATGCCTTTTATCTAAAGGACATCTTCTTATTGAAGATGTTCCTGGAACAGGCAAAACATTGCTTGCCAAAAATCTTGCACAGAAACTGGGCATCAAAACGATCCGTCTCCAATGCACAAATGATTTACTGCCATCGGATATATTAGGCTACAACTTTTATGATCAAGAAAAGAAGAAGATGATCTTTAAAAAAGGCCCTATATTTAGTCAAGTTTTATTAGCCGACGAATTAAATCGAGCGCCCTCTAAAACGCAGTCAGCACTTCTTGAAGCGATGGAAGAAAGCCAAGTGAGTATTGAAGGCAAAACATATCAGCTTGAAAAACCTTTTTTTGTAATCGCAACACAAAATCCAAGAGAGCATGTAGGTGTATTTGATTTGCCAGAGTCACAAATAGATCGCTTTTATTTGTCCCTGAAAATGAATGAGCTCAGTCGCAAGGATTACAAAACCATTTTGACGCAAGACAAACATGCATCTCCACTTGAGCTTATTAAAAATATCCCAGAAGGTAGTTCTAACATTACAAAAATTCAGTCATTGGTTGAAAAAATTCATATGCATACCGATGTACTTGAATATCAATTGACACTTGTTGAAAAGGCCGAAGAAGCTTTAGAGATTAATTTAGCCATTCGCTATCGAAAGCAACTTTACAGATTATCTCAATCGATTGCTTATCTATCGGGTAGAGATTTTGTGACACCAGACGATATTCAGGCTGTATTTGTTCCTTCTTTAAGGCATCGATGCAAACATCTAAGCGACTCAGAAACTATTCTTTTACTTGAAAAGATTATAAAAACGACTAAAGCGCCTTAAAGCATGGAAATCGCGTGGACGCATAAGCTTTCTTTTCAACTGCAACATAAAAAAAAATTACGACAACGTATTGAAAGTATCCGTCAAGTTTATGCATTGCCCAACCGTTTTGGACTCTATCTCGCATTTACTTTATTCGGGTCTGTGGCACTAGCCATCAGACTTCAAAATAATATTTTATTACTGATCGTAGTCATACTGATGGTCATTTTTTTTCTATCCATGATTTGGTCTGCAGAAAATTTAATTGGAGTTTCTTGCCAAGTACAAAAAAAAATTTGCTTTGCTAACACACTTAATTCTATCTTTATTCATATTCATAAACCTCCAGGTGCCATGGGCATTGATTTTATCTACAATAAAGTCACGACAAAGATAGACACTAGCAAAAAAATTAATATTAAAGTTTTCTTACATCAACGCGGACGCGAAGTTGTAAGCCCCATGATTTTGCAGTCAGGCTTTCCTTTTGGGTTAATCCGCGCGTGGGTGGCACTTACAGCGGGCGAAGTGATTGTGGCACCTAGCCCTGCGACTTTAAAAGAGGTGAGGCAATATTTAGATGTGATGAATACCCTCATCAATCATCATTTAGATCGCGATCAGGGCGACTCAGTCGATCACTATAGAGATGCCCTAACGTCCGACCCGATCTCAAGAATTGATTGGAAGATTTTTGCGTTAAAAGGGAAGAAGCTCACTAAGGTTTCACATAAGGATCAACGACATGATCACACCATCCTTGACTATGGATCAATCCAAAAGCTTGGTAAAGAAAAAGCGCTGAGCATCTTATGTGCGGCGTTGATCTATTGTGAAGCGAATCATATTCCTTGGGAATTAAAGCTGCCTAAAAAAAATATCCACCACCAGTCATCCAATGCAATTTATCAGGCCTATGAATCTCTTGCCTTGGCTTAATTTTTATAAGCAACCTAAAAATCGTTTTTTTATATGGTTACTGCCATTAAATTTTATTTTGATGAAATATTTAATTTGGTATGCCATGCCGCTTTATTTAGTAGGTTGGATTTTTTTACAGACAAAGTTATTGACCCATGTCTATTTAGTAGTGCGCGCTTTCATTTACGGGGTTTTGATTGCGGCTGCATTGTATGTAGAAAAAGATTTTACTAAGGCTGAGTTTTGGGTGTCACTTCTTTTTTATTTGATCCCGTTGATTGAATGGCATGACGATGAGAAAGTATCAAATTTATTACTAACACCTATTATTTTTTTAGTGGCCTCCGTTTTTATTTTTAAGCCCGATTTTTTCATTATGCTTTTTATGATTATCTGGTTGATCTTTTTTCTATTTATTTATATTGAGCTTTATTGTCAGCAAGCTTTAAATTTATTTACGATTCGCTGGGGTTATCTTATTCGTATATCAAGCCTTATCTCAGTGTTATCCTTGATCGTTTTTATAGCCCTGCCGCGGTTTTCTTTTGGCATCATCCCCTCATTTAATCAAGCTAAAGATAGTTTATTAAGCTTAAACGATCAAATTGATTTAGATACGTTAGGCCCCATTCAAAAAAATGATGCAGTGTGTATGCGTATTTTAGTCGAAGGGGGAACGCCTCAACAGGATCTCTACTGGAAATTTTATGTCTTAAGCGATAACGATGCGATCTCTTGGAAAAGAGATGTCAATGCCAAAGAGATCATGCAACAAAAAAATTCAATATCAGGCGATACCATACGTTATAGGGTTTTATCTGACGGGGTAGAAATCAAAGCAGTTCCATCCATAGGGATACCTATTGAGACGCCTGAGATTAAAGACATGCTGATGGTGAATGAAAATGGAGAAATTATTTTACGAGACAAAACAAAACCTTTACGCGATATTTTTATCACTGCTTCTCTTGAAACTTCTGACATAAGTCCTTACAAAGAAAAAATAGCTATTCAGATGGCGCCACAGTTACAAGCGTGGGCAAAAAAATTACGTGCCTCATCCGATAGCGATGCCATCTTTGTCAAAGCCTTTATAAACTATTTGCAAAAGGAGTTCAGGTATACGCTTGATACAAAAGTATTTCAGTATAACGGTCTCGATCAATTTTTTTTCAAAGAAAAAAAAGGCTACTGCAGTCACTTTGCGATGGCCATGGCGACTGCCTTACGTGCTAATCAAATCCCTGCCAATGTCGTCATGGGTTTCTACCATGGAGAATGGAATGAAGTGGGGGGCTACTATATTCTTAGAAATTCCGATGCGCATGCGTGGGTTGAGGCAAAGTTAGATCAAGGACCTTGGCAAAGGATTGACCCTACAAAATTTATTCAGTCTCTGCCAAATGAGATTAACCGACCCATGCAAACACAACAAATGGTCGATGGTAAGCGCTACAGATGGGAATTTTTGCGAACAATCTTACACCGCATAGATTACTTCGATGCGCAGGTGACGGGATCGATTTTATCTTATGGATATGATCAACAGGATACCGCAATACTTAACATCGATCGCTGGAAAAATTTAAAGTCTGTTGGTTTTATGATTTCAGTGATGGCCATCGTTTTAATCGTGATGTTATTTGGTATGTATTTACTTAAAATGAATCGCTCATCTTTTAATGCTATACAAATCATAGAAAGAAATTGGATCAATTTTTTAGAGAAACATTTTACAAAAAGATTAACTCATGAAAGCCTCAACCAATTTACTTCAAGACTCATTAGAAAAAGATTAGCGTTGACAATAAAAAAAGATATGCAACTCATCTCAAACTCGATTACGCAGTATAAGTTTGGCCCATCACATAGAGACAAAAAAGATTTATTGACTCTTAAATTAATAATTCAAGATTTTAATCGGCAATATTCAAAATACATTTCTACAAATCAAGTAAGATAGTTAAATGCTAATGAATAAAATTTCCATAAACGTTCCCTTCTTCAAACGAATCGCTCTATTTATTTTTGTAGGATTTTTAGCTCTCTTGATGATCAAAGTCAAGGTTGATCATATCATTTTCTGGGACATGATATATCTAGGTCAGGATGTCGCAGCCAATCCGGATGCAGATTATTACTTAAAATTAGCACGCGATCTGATGGAGCAACAGTTTAGCTTTAAATCGCTCCTACAAACAAATTTGCTATCGATTGCCATTGCGCTTATAAGTAAATCAACAGAATTTAAAGAACTTATCTGGGCAGGTAATTTATTAACACCCATATGCTGCGCGCTGACCTTTCTTGCCATCGGTTTATTTTTTTCAATGAAATCTAATGGTAGTCCTTGGGTATGGGTTGTTTCTTTTTTTAGCCTCTTAACTTCTTATCTTTGTTTGAGGATGGGCCCAGGCTATATTGATACAGACTTATTGAATGTATTCTTTGTTTATTTAATTTCAGCGCTTATATATTTTCAGGCAAATATAGATAATTTAAAAAATAAATATTTTTTAGCAGCAGCTCTTGGGACATTAAATTTTTTATTCATTCGCTGGTATCCAGGGCACGAGAGCTTTACCATTCTTTTTGTCATTGCCATCATTGGGAGTCAATGGTTTGCAAAAGAAACATGGAAACATATCTTCGGATTAGCGAGTATTTTCGTACTTCTGTCTGCATTAGGCAGCACTCATTTTTTTAGTTCCGCATTAGGTCTAACAAGTTCATACATTTCACACCAGGGGGGCTCGAGCGCTATCATCAAAAGCAATGTCTTAGTTCAAGAGCTTCAGGTAAGTGGATTTAAAGAATGGCCACATATTTTATTCCAGTGGCCATATCATTGGGCTTATGGTTTGGGATTAGTAGTGATCTCTTTGGTGGGTAATTTATTCTGGCTCCTTGAAGACAAGAAAAAAATATTTGCATATTTCATACCATTTATTTTTATCCCTTTAAGTTTTATTGTAGCGGATCGGTTTTATATTTACACGATCCCACTCTTTTGGTTTGGTTTATTTTTTATCATTAAAATTTTCATGATAAAGATAAGAGCTAATGTTCATGTGAGCGCTTTGATTGCTATCATCATAACGATCTCAGTATTTGCACTCCATTATTCACCACGCTGTTTTTTTATTTTTGACAAGACATGCATAAGCAAAGTAACTCTTTTTCGCTTTCCAACCTTGGATGTTACAAACGCCGCAACATTTGCAAGTAAACATTTAATACAAGAAAACAATACTTTATTAGCGTGGTGGGATTATGGCCATTATCTTGCGTTCCACACTAAGTTTAATTTGGTACTTAATAATGGCAATCAATTTGGCTCACACACGGCCGAGTTTGTTGATGCCTTATTTCAAGAAGATCAAGCTAAAGCGCATCAAAAATTAAAAGACCTCAATCCATATCATTTGAATGAAGAAGGTACCAAGCATAAACCAAATAAGATTTATTTATTGGTCAATGAGGATTTTGTAAGCAAGGTGCCAGGTTTTTATCAATTGACAAGTATTGATCACATTAAAGTGCGCGCAAAACAGCCATCATTAAAGCCCATTCGTTGTGTTAAGAAAGGGCCTGATGAAATGATGTGCAACAAGAACATTGTTAATTATAAAAATGGGCTTGTGAATGAAGTGCCCGGTGTATTTAAAATTATTTATGCAACATATCAAGGCAAATTTTTAAAAGAAAAAATACTTAATACAAAAGGGTTAGATGTATTAGTAAATTTTTCATCTGACAAGGATATAACCTCTAATAATATTATCGTGCCAAAGTGGGTAGCTGAAACGACCCTGATGAAGCTCTATTTGGGGCAGTTTGAGCCTAAGCTCTTTAAGCTTGTTTACAACCGTTTCCCTGAGGCTAAGATCTATGAGTTGAATTGATACTCTTTTTCTTTTTTAAGACTTATGGATTCCCCTATCTGGGATAAAATAGTTTTATGTTTGACTCATATTTAAATGACAGCTTGAGATATTAATGCGCCCAACCCTGCGTATTGCAATCGCCATAGAAAAGACTCTTAAGAGCCCGTTCTGGTTTGGTTTTTGGGTCACCTTTTTTTTATGGGCTGTCGCCACGACCAACTTATTTAAGATTACGGATTTTGGACGGAATACGAGTCTTGATGCGCTGACAAAATTTTACCCCTTTGAATCACTCTATCCAAATAATAGTGGGTCGTTTGTATTTGTAAATATTGATGATAACTCACTGAAGACCATCGGTCAGTGGCCATGGCCTCGACAAATTAGCGCTAAGTTGATTGATAAAATCAGTCAGTCAGGCGCGGCCGCGATCGGTGTAGATATTTTATTTGCTGAGAAAGATCGCTTTTCACCCGACAATTTAAGTCAAAGTTTAGGGATCTCAAAAAAAGAAATTATGACGATTGGCGCTTTAAATGGTGACAAGATATTGGGTGAGATTGTAAAAGAAACCCCTGCTGTCTTAGCTTTTGCACTCTCTAATCAAAAAATTAACAATAAGGAAACGCTAGCGAACCATTTTGTTTTAATGGGCGAGCCTCCTTACTATCTTTTAAACGCTCAGTCACTCATTCAGCCTATTCCTGAACTACAAGGGGCAAAAGGCATGGGATTTGTGAATACGAATAAGTCAGAAGGGATGATTCGCGAAACCCCTCTTGTTGTTCAATTTCAAGATAATTTTTTCCCATCTTTAGCGCTTGATATGTTGCGTGTGGCACAAGGTGCGGATAATCATGTGATGAAACAAAGCGACTTAGGCGAGTCTGTTCTGATTAAAACGGGGCAACTGACGGTTAGGGCAAATGATGAAGGCTCATTTATTTTTCATCATGGACACATGAATCGTTTTACACAAATCCCGGCTTCTGAAATATTGAGCAATCAAACATTTGATTTTAAAAATAAGATTGTCATCATCGGTGCCTCAGCAGCTGGACTTGGCGATATCCATTCAAGCAATCTTGAAGATGATATACCTGGGCCGCTTTTTCATTTGCAATTAATGGACCAGGTTCTCTCTGATCGTTATATTACTTATCATGTTTTTTATGACCGCTTAATTTTCTTATTATGTGCAGGGCTCTCTATTTTATTTTCCTTTCTGATGTTGCGTGTGGCTTATCGCTATGTGTTGATTGGAATTCCTGCGCTTGCTGCTATTTTAATTTTTTTAAGTGTTGAACGTTTCTTGCATGCAGGATTTATCTTTAATACCCCTATTGCCTTAGTGTTGCTTTTTAGCGGATCAATGACGACCTACTTTAATCAGATTGCGCAAAAAATTATGCTAGGACGCGCTGTTGAAAAAGACATCGCAGATGCTAAAGATGTCCAGACTACTTTATTTCCAGCGCCCGATAGTATCAGTAATATTTCGGGGGGGGTTATTCCTTACAAATCCTTATCAGGCGACTTTATTGACTATTTTAAAGTCGGCAACAAGATTTGTTTTATTGAGGGCGACGTATCAGGAAAGGGTATTCCTTCAGCTTTATTGATGGCAAGATCAGTAGCACTGTTTCGTTTATTTGCGAGACATAATTTGGCGGCAGACATGATAGCTAAAAGAATTAATGATGAGCTTTATTCGCATGGGACTGCAGATAAATTTGTTACCTCAGTCATGGGCTGGTACGACATGGAAAAACAAGAAATTACCTTTGTAAATTGTGGACATAATCCAGTACTCCTTATTGATGAAACTACCCATCAACTTTTTGATCAGACCTCACCGCCCTTAGGTGTCGTGGGTAAAGAAGATTTTAGTCCTAGTGTCGTCACCTTAGCCTATGCGCCAAAAAACGTCTTATACATCGTGACGGATGGTATCTCAGAGGCGATGATCAAAGTTGCAAAAGATAAAGAGCAAGAGATTGGTATGGAAGGGTTACTTCGTATCACACAAAAACAAACAACATTGACTCCCATGCAAAGGGTGGAACAAACATTGGGCCTCATTCGGAATCAGAAGTTAAGAGCGACGGATGACGCTACTATTCTCGTGATCATGCATGAATCCATTGCACCGCATGAGACTTTAGAAAAGAATGCCGTTTAAATTTAATTTAAGATCTGGGTTTTCTTTGATTGAACTGCTAGTCGCGATGGCGATCATTAGCCTTATCATGTTTACCGGATTTAAGGCGATTGCCATGTTGGAAAAGCGGAGTGGTGAGGCGCAAAAAAGAGTGGCCTGGCATGAGAAGGCGGAGATTATTTTTAATAGTTTTTACGCGCTCTATCATAGTTCCGCGGCCAACGTAGCGCTCATTGAAAAACTTAATACGAGCCCTCAAGCTTTCGTCACAGGCGACAACATTGATATTGTCGTCGATAACACGCTCGCAAGTGCAACAGGAGATAGTGCGAGTAAAAAATTATTTTTACACGATGTCAAGATGGATAACCCACCAAGCCTTAAGTATCGTGTGATAAATATATCGGGCAACTGTTATTTTAAAACTGGCACTGCTTATACATATGGTATTGATTGCGATACTCCTGGAGAGGCCTCAACTTTAAATACAGAGATGGGCGCTATATTTAACACCCATGGTGTTTTAGAAATGAATATCGCGATGCTCGATGGCCGTGTTTGTAAAGTGATTAGTTATGACGCGAATGGCAATTGGACACTAAGCCCAAACTCACAGTGCCCCGCATCCAGCGCTACGAAATTAGTAACCGATTCACCCACTATTTACTTTAAAGTTCCTAGGATCATTATATTTGCTTCCGGTGCGAGCGCTATCAATCTCAAGTATGCAAGGACTATACTCGAGAATCTTGTGAGTCCTCGTTGAATTGTTAATAGTCTCGTATATCGATGACTGTGCCATCTGATATAGATGCACCATTATCTTGAATGGCAAAACGAAGAAGTGCAGAACGAGATTTAGCAAAATAAGGTTTAGATGTTGATATCACACAACTCACAATGCGCCATTGCGTTGGGAATGCAACATTTCCATCGGCACCATCCACTTCATTGACAGCAAAGTAACGTAACGCATAATTTTTATAGAGGTATCGATTGAGCGACATACGAACCACTGCATTGGATGAGAATTGGCTGGCAACCCCACACACTTTGGTATCGTAAGTTGCATCATTGGGAGTAGGTGTGGTGTTCCAAGTGTTCGCTGGAAACTGCGCAGGATTCGATGGAAATCTTCGTATTTGGGTAATGACGGATTCAAGGCCCTGTCTTGATAAATTGCTTGCTTCAAGTTTGTTAAGCCTTAGATATTTTTCTAAATCCGCTGTCGAAGATCGATTCAGTAAGCCTACGATCACAGTGGTACATAAAAAGGTAAGAAAAAGTGCAGCAGGCATTGCAAAGCCAGAAGCTTTTTTCTGTGTAAAAAACTGAGTTACTAAATCTTGCATATTTAATTTATCATGGGGCAAAATTGCTATCCGCACAAGAACGCGCGAGAGGATAGAGATCAAGGGTCATGTTGCCTTGACTTGCTCCATCGAGTTTAAAGTTTACAGTGCGCGTGACCCCTTTAAAGAGGGCGGATGATATTGAAGAAACTGGAGCGTACTCAATATCGCTCACAATTTTTGCCCAATCAGATCCCAAGAATGCAACGGTCGCAATGAAATTGAGCTTACCCGTGACTGTGTCAAAGGAGCAAGTGAGTGAGCGACCGGGCGCGGGGTTGGTATAGAGAGCAGTGGGAGATGCGACGGTCCCGCATGTGACAGAAGTCGCATTGTATTTAAATTTAAGCCGATCTAGGGTGGCGTTATATCCATTACCAAAAGCTACTTCAAGTGTTGTTGCGGGGGCTGCCGAACTAAATAAGCTCGTTGAGGAAGATATCTTACAGCCTTGCGTGCCGGTAAGTTTAATAAAACGCTTCGCAGCACTTGCTGCATTTTGTTTAATTTCGTAGGTTGTTCCAGCCATCACTTTATGAATCTTAAAATTAAATTGGACAATGTCGCCGGTAGATACAAAAAAAGGCGTGGCATTAATTGTTTTTATAAATAAAGGATCCGTGAGCTTCGTCAGATTGTTTATGGAGGGAGTGGCGTTGCATAAGATGGAGCCCTCATAAAGACTATACCGAGAGGTGGAGTTATCTAAACCAAACCAGAAGGTCGTGGTATTGTAGGCGCCAGTTTTATTGCGATGAGTGACTTCAAGACATTCTGTATTGGCAAAGATATTTGCAGTGGCATTGAAGATTTTAGGTGGAAAAACAGCATGTGCAATGGCCTGATTCATCGCTTCTAGACCAGCACTTGAGTTGGATGATATTTTAACGAGCGTATCCATTTGTGTGTGGCGATCTTGCATCCATTCAATGCCATTCCAGACCACAGAACCAATGACTGAAAATATTGCCAAATAGACCAAAAGCTCAATTAAAGAAAAGCCATTAAGTTTATAATGTTTGACGTCGTTTGAAACCATGCGGGATTTATTAAGACCATCCATGACCTTGAATTCTACCAATGATTAATCATAATTTTTTTTATCTTTTCATTTCTTTTTTATTAGGCAGCGCCATCGCTTCTTTTTTGTATGCGTGGGCAATGCGCATTTGTCAAACGGGAGAAACCATACTCGACCCATCCCGGTGTCGGTTTTGCGAGAAAAAGCTTTCACCACTTGAACTAATTCCCATTCTATCCTGGCTCATGCAGCGTGGCCGCTGTCATTGCCAGAAGCATCGATTGTCTTCGGGGTACTTCATCAGCGAAATAGTTTTAGGCAGTGCCTTTGCGATGATTGGATATCACTTTCCCATGCTAGAGGCTCTATTTTTAAGTTTTTTTGCCTCCGCACTGCTTTTCTTTTTTCTAACCGATGCCATGCATCAAGTCCTGTATGTGCCTATGATGGGCTTAAATAGCATCTTAGGATTTTTTTATGTTAGCTATTATCAGGATCAATCTATAGAGACCTCTCTAGGCGGGGCATTTTTAGGATTTGCTGTACTTTATAGTATTAATTTTATCTATCTAAAGATAAAGCAAAGGCAAGGTTTTGGAAGTGGTGACAAATTCTTATTGGCATCGATTGGTGCCTGGATAGGCCCTATAAAGGTGATTAAACTTCTTTTTTTGGCGTCGTGGTTGGGGGTCATTTATGCGCTGTTTCTTATGTATAGGGGACGTGCAAATTTACTCACAAAATTACCTTTAGGCCTATTTTTAAGCTTAGCCACCCCTATCATTTATTTGACCTAAATATATTTCGATATATCTGTTCCAACAACCTGAATCATAAGCTTTTATCCTTAATTTCAAGGCTTGCTATGATATAATTTTTATATGGCAAGAAGGACAGTGACAGATCTCTTATATTCAATCCAACAGCTTGGATTGGAGGCTAAATTAATTAAGCATGAGCTTCATGATGGCGCAATTGATTTAGATCATCGAGATGAAATTATTGAGCATACGATTGAGCGCGAAAATGAAGCGCCCCATGATACTGAGGCGGGAGAAATAAACCCTCAAAAGACTGAGCTATCTTTTTTTGCAAAACTCAGCCAAGAAATCATGACATTTAAAGAAAACTATGGTGAAAGCATGAACCCAGAAGAACTCCAAAAAGAAATTAAAAATATCATTGAGCCTATTTTATTTTCATGGATTAAAGAAAATATGCCGACTATTACCAAAGATGTATTAACCGATGTCGTTAAAGAAAATAATAAAAATAAAATCGAAGCAATGCTGGCTTCATGGATTAATGAAAATATGGCCAACATTACTAAAGAGATTTTAGTGGAAGTCGTGAAAAAAAATAAAATTGATCAAAAGCTTCTTCTAGACGAGTCCCAACAAAGCGAGTAACTTTGAAAAGCATTCTTCTACTTGTTGCCATCTGTATGGTTGCTTGCACGCCAATCATGACTTCAAAAAAAGAAGCCCTGGAGAAGATTAATGCGGACAGCAAAGATAGTATGGAGATCTTTAATTCAGATCTGCCTCCCGCTGCGCCAAAAGTAGACATTATTCAAATTAATTATGGCGCGGATAGTTTAAAAAATATTGATTTTTTAAGTTTTCTCGCGCGCTCAAAAGTAAAATTAAGTTCGGTCATTATTGAGAATCTCAAGACCCAAGAAAATCAATACCTCAACGCATTAAAAAAAGAAAAGTCTCCCCAGGTCTTTTTGGCGGAAGCCATTGAAGCCTATAAGATATCTGTCGCTAAAGATATTAAGCTTGCAAAAAAACTTAATACAGCCATGACACTTAATCTATCAGGTATTAATTTATCTCAAGTGCTAGAACAGATCGCTAAAAGAGGCAAGATAGAGATTAAAAGTAATATTACAGGCCTCACGATGCAAGGACGCTATAAAGGCACCGTAGCAAGTGTATTACAAAAGATTGCAGAGGAAAATAAGCTATTAATTTATAGATCCGCCAACCTAGAAGATACGTTTGAAATTTCTAGCACACCCAACAATACCCTTACACTAATGAATTTTGATAGCATGGATTCAGCTTTGGATGTGCAGAAGGACTTAACTTTACTCAGTCAAAAATATTTAGAAATATTTTCAACCGATGGCACTCAATTAAATGCTTCAGATCAGCAATTTGACGCATCTGCAGAACTTAAAACGGAAAGTGCGACTTTATTTTTAGAGGGGCTCATTAATCAAATACAAATAAGTGTGATTGAAAAAGAAAGAAATAAAGTCATAAGTGACGTGCGAAAAATTCTTATTCAAGAGTCAACATCCAGCAAAGAGGACAAAGAAAATATTAAAATAGCTAATGCAGTCTATAAACCCACGATCAAAGAAGGTGAAGAGCTGATTATTGAAAAATTTAGTGTCTATAATCAAAGTCCGGAGGACCTAAAAAAAATCATTACAGGCTACTCCGTATTTAGTAAAGGCAATTGCGCAGTCATTGAAACCAAAACTGCCACTGCAACAACACCTACTGCCACTGCAACAACACCTACTGCCACTGCAACAACACCTACTGCCACTGCAACAACACCTACTGCCACTGCAACAACACCTACTGCCACTGCAACAACACCTACTGCCACTGCAACAACAGCGGTTACAGCAAGTACCACGTGCGAAAAGCTCTCACTTGATACAGATGCCACTGGGATTATTGCTTCAGGCTCAATTAACGATATCAAGTTAGTTGAAAAATTAATTGATGAACAAGATAGTCCTGTCAAGCAAGCGCTTCTTGAAGTCTATATCTTGGAGGTGAATTCAGGATGGGCCAATAGTCTTGAGGGCATCGGAAATAGAACTACGTCTGGGGCTGTTGGCACGGGTGGAACTGTTGGATCGACCGCTACAACAATTTTACGCAATGCTCAGACCGGAACCATTTCTGGAGGATTATCTATTGCAACCGCATTGGGGGCCAAGAATGATATTGTGGCGCTGATTAATATGCTTGAAACAAATAGTTTAGGTAAGACCATTTCTAAACCTTCGATTATTGTGAAAGATGGGGGAACGGGAGTGGTAAATAAACAGAGAACTGTGCAAACAACCGATTCAACGACCACTGTCTCGAATGGTATCTCAACCATTGCTACCACGATAAGAGCCATATCATCGCCCTTGGTTGTCAACTTAACCCCTAAAATTAATAAACACAATGATAATATTGATTTAACCTTTAGCTTCAATCAAACCACGAGAGATAGCGATCTGGCTACTGCACCTACATCTACGAATTCGATTAATACATCGCTTCTTATAGAGCCTGGCAAGGTGGTTGTTTTAGCGGGATTAAAAATTGAAACCGAGACGGCGTCAAGCAATGGATTACCCTTCTTAGCTAAGGCGGGCTTAGAGCCTATATTTGGTCCCCTGATAGCTTTATTAGGCGGTAAACAAGCTTTCACAAAAAGCAGCACCGAGCTGCTGGTGATTATCAATCCAACGGTCATCACGACAAGAAATATAGCAAAGACTTTTGATAAGGCAATTAAATAAAGATGCAAACGTTACTTCTCTTAGTCATGCAAAATAAACTTGTGGCTTTGGTGTTACTTTTAGTGGCACTGCTTCTTATTCTTTTTGCGGTAAAAAGAAAAAAAGTTAAGAAAAATACATTAGAGGTGCCAAAGACAAAGACTGAGATAACGGAGAACTTTAAAAAATTAGTCGGCGATATTGACCTTAATTTAGGAAATAATGATCTAAGCGAGGAGGCTCTTATAGAGGTCGAAGAGACGCTTTTGGCGCTTAAGGAACTTTATGAGAAAAAATATATTTCAGAAGAAGTTTATCTCAACAGAACTGAAATGATCATGCAGTCGTTGAATAAAACAAATGCCCCATGAAAAAAAAAAATAAACAGGCAACACCAGAACAAAAAATTGTTTTAAAGATTTTGCCAGAAGAGTTTATTGTTACAACCAGTTTTCTCGCAGAACAGTTTCACACCACCACCACCACGATTCGCTGGAAGCTTCCTAAGAGAATTGATGTCTTCAATCTTAATGCCGATCTAGAAATACTCAGCGATAATTTACAAAGGCTAGCAAAATTATATCAACTTGAGGGCGCGCAAGTCACGACCGTCATTCCTAACAGCCTGAGTCCATTAAAGGTAATTAGTATTCCGCTTAATCTTAATACGTCAGCAGACAAAAAAGAATATGCCGCCCTGCAAAAACAGGCATATGAATTCTGGAAAGAATACGATGAAGGCTTGGTGGATATTAAAGATGCTCAAATAAGATCCAATTTCTTAGCATTCAATGACAATGATGGATCTTCAACGATGCTCTATACCGCATGCTCGTCAAAGATCATCATGGAATATGTCTCGATGATTTTAGGAGGCAACCTTTACCCCGTTGCTTTCATTCCAGAAGATCAGTCTATTATTAGAATTGTTGAGTCTCGATTAACTCGCGTGGAAAGGGAACGCCCCTTTTGTGTCTTTTATCTCACAAAAGGTAACAGCAGACTTATTTATGTAAATAATAATGTAGTCTACATAGCAAAAGTCGACATCAGCGATATGGATGAAATTTTGTTTGATGAGTTGCCCGAAGGGGATGCTTCTTCAGCAATCAATTCTGACTTGGCTGTGGACGATGATACCGATAATGTTTTCTGGTCCGAAGTTACTAATCGATTATCTGGTAATCTGAAACAGGCTTTTGCTTTTTTAAAAGACGAACTTAAAGCCACAAAAGTTGAAACAGTTTTTTTTATCTCTGATCATAATAAAGAAAATATCCTATTTCAATTATTTCGTAAAAATTTTAGACTCGCTAACTTTCGATCTCTTAATGAGCATTTTGATTTTATAGATTTGGCAGAGATGCAAAATAACAGTGCCAATGAAGTGATAGACAAAAAAGAAGGTATGGCAAACAAAGCGCACGGCTCATTTATGCTACCTAATTTAGGTTGTTACGCCATGCAGTATTTTTCGACACCTGCCTATAAAAATATGGTGATAGACACACCACTATTTAACCTTCATCCGAAGCATCACTTTATTGTTAGAAATTTTAAATTTTTCAATTACTTCAAGATCTCTAGAAAAATCATGAGCTTTTTTCTTTTACTGGCGGTCATTTTCTTCTTTTATACAATGGCTACAGATAAAACTAAAATCAAGGCCAAAGCTCTTCAGGATTTAACATCGGCACAGTCGGACTTTGCTAATGCAGCTAGTGTAAGTTCATCAAAAAAAGCTCAAAAAATAAAATTGGCAAAAGATATAGCCAATATAGATGGCTTAATTAAGGGTAAACACAATCAAAAATTATTTAACTTCATTAACAGTGAGCTACCATCTGATTTAGAGTTAGAGCGCATAGCAATTAGAAGAGGTTCATTTGTATTAGTGGGGAATGGAAAGTCAATTTCAGAAGTGAACCGTTTTTATGAGAAAGTTCTATCTAATATTGATTTTAAAGATATTCTGCCACTCAAAGTTTTCAAGCGCGCAGATAATCAATTAAATTATTTCGAAATTAAAGGTAATGTGCAATAACCATGGCTATTAAATTTTCTTTTTTTGGCAAAAAAGCATTATCTAAACGCGCTGCAGCTTTATTAGACGAGATCAATCAAAGCAAGGGTGTGGAAACCATCAAGGAAGCGAAGCAGGCATTATCTAAACGCGCTGCAGCTTTATTAGACGAGATCAATCAAAGCAAGGGTGTGGAAACCATCAAGGAAGTGAAGCAGGCATTATCTAAACGCGCTGCAGCTTTATTAGACGAGATCAATCAAAGCAAGGGTGTGGAAACAATCAAGGAAGTGAGTAAGTTGGTCACTGAGTCTTTAGGGATGGAGGCGGAAGAAACAAAAATTCCGGAAGCATCTCCCACGATGAGTAAAAGGATTGTATCCCGCACTAAAAAAAATAAACATAAACTATCTCATGCAAATAGCAGTGCATTTAATTCAATTCTCTACAGAAACCTTACAGGTGGGAATAAACTTTATCTATGGGGCGTTCAATTACTTATATTTGTGAGCTTGATTTTATTTTTATCTACTAAAGGGATTGCTCAGTTAAGTCAAAACATCAAGGACCATAAGGTTTATACAGATACAATGCTTAGTATTAAAAGCACTCAGGATATGACTCAAGAAAAATTAAAGTCTAACGAAAAAGAAAGATTAGCAGAGGAATTAAAATTTAATAAAGCGAATCAAAAAATCACTTTAGATACCATGAAGGATCTCGATTTAAATCCTGTAGACCCCATAAAAAAAGCAGCACAACATTCTGAAGCGGCTCTTTTAAAAGAAGTAGCTGCAAAGATTTCCCAAGTTCCGAATCTATTAGAAGTACAGAATTATAGTGACGATATCACACGGCTTTTTGAATTAAGTAATGTAGTGATTATTAAGCAGAGCATCCAAAAAACGGAGCGGTACAATAAAACTTTAGATGTGGATCCACCTGTATATACTTTCCCGCAGGAAGAGAGCAGCAATTTAACCACAGTGGCAACAGCTCCAACTCCAGCTGGAGCTTCAGCTAATGCTAATAAAGCTTCTGCGACCGCTGCTGCGACTCCATCTCCCGTCAAGAATCCACCGCCCCTGCCTGCTCCTCCTGCGCCACCAAGTGGGGTCAATTTTATGACTTATGAGTTCACACTAAGAGGGGGGTACTTAAATTATCTAAAGGCAAGAAATGCTTTAACAAGAATATTGCCATCTGTTAATATTCCCTATGAAGATATTGTAAGACAGACAGACAAAAAAGTTCTAGAGCTAAGAGTGATGATAGAAATTCCCTACAGACTTAAATGAATTATAAAAAAAATTTATGCGCATTAACATTTATATATTTATCATGTTTTCTAGTCTTTTCTTATTCAGCATGGATATTTTTGCTGAACAAAAAAAAGACTCAGTTGATACATTGCAGGACCCTTTTTCAAGAGGGATATTGAAGCCACCACAATACGGTTCTAGTCTAGATCGTATTAAGAGCAAAAATGGACGGATGGATGACTTTAGAGCGCTCGATGATTTTAGGTATTATAGGGTGCTTGGTATTTATGAAAATGAAAGCAAGCCCTTTAGTGATGCGATAGAAGTTAATACATCAGAAAAAAATGCCGCTTCTTACAACGCCTACTATATTTCTTTAGGTACTTTTTTTGAAAAGACATTAGCACAGCAAACGAGTAGAGATTTTATTGCAACCTTCAATATGCATCTCAATCGAAGGGCAATCATTGCAGCAAACAAATCCAGTCCCCGAGCATTTGCTGATCGCGATGTGAAAAATAAGAAAAGAAGTATTGAAGACAAGCTAACTTATGAGGTTGAATACGGCCCCTTTAATAATTTAGATTTAGCGACTGCTACCTGTTATTTCTTAAAGAGTAGAACCAATCAGTTTCCTCTTAATTGTGATGTCATTCATAAACGTCTGAAGCATAAAGTTGAGACAATGCAAGACACTGCAAACTCAGCAAGCCTGGGTTTATCACAAGCAGGCTTATTAGCCTTGAAAGATTCTTCCTTAGCATTTAATAAGCAAGTGTTAATGGCGACTTCAGCAACAGTCTATGAGGGTGAAATGTTGGGCCCACCAGATTTTTTTATTGTGAACATTAATCAATATGGTGTTTATTTAGCCAGTAAATTTGATGAGGTTATGTTAATCCCTGCTGTCACTTTCCCGGTCAATACGGGAGAATCTTTACCCGCTAGCGCTCCTGGTGCTCCCGCGACCCCCCCTTCTAACTCTCCTGTGAAGTAATATAGATATGTCCTTCTATAGCCTTCAAACAAGTGAACGCGCTGTTAGCGCTATTATCAATGCAGGTAAAATTGACCCCGTTGTATTAAATAATGAGCGTTATCAAAATCTTGACTGGTCGCAAAAATTAAACACATTGATTAAAGATCGTTTAGTCGATGAGTTGCAACTCACAACTTTATTTGCTAAAGCCGTAAGCCTTCCTCGCATCTTCCCAGAGGAAGTTGCTGTTGATGAAGCTGCAGTGATTTTGCTCCCCATTCAATTTACTTTAGAGCATAGCTTGTTAGCTTATGCGATAGAAGATGGGTTTTTAAAAGTACTGATTATTGATCCAAGATCTACTTTGCTTAAGGATGAATTAAAGACACATGCAAAAATCGATATTTTATTTGAGCTCACCTCTTTAACCCATCTCGATAAACTTTTATCTACTAATCGAGTCATGAGCGCGCAAGATAAGTTAAGAGGGGGCGTTGCTGTGAGTGGGAGTTCATTTGGCGACTCACCAAAACCGATTGCAACAGCAAAAGTTGAAAAGATTGAATTGCCCCCCGCTCCAGTAGAGGAGGAGATAGATATAGAGGCTGAAAAAGCCCTCAATACAGTGACAGCGCCCCAGGAAGTAACTGCAGAAGCTGCCGCAGCTCTTGATAAGGTTTTGAAGACACAAGAAAAAGAAAAAAATGAAAAAAAAGAGGTTAAGCCTACCGTCGCTAAAAAAGAGCCGACCATTAAATCGCTTAAAGAAAAATGGAATATTAACGATCCAGATCTTGTGATGGATTTTTGTCAGCAGATTCTGATTCACGCAGTGCAAACTAAAGTGTCTGACATCCATATTGAAAGCTTCAGAGACTTTGCCAACATTAGAATGCGTAAGGATGGGGCAATGGAGGCGCAGGAAATTTACAGTGCCTACTTATTTAAGTTCTACTCAGCCGTCACCACGCGTTTTAAGATTTTAGCCGATTGCGATATTTCTGAAAAACGTCTGCCACAAGACGGTGCCATAACCATCAAAGACAATGACGGCAACGAAGTAGATTTTCGTTTTAATGTGATGCCCACAAAGAATGGTGAGCGCATCGTGATGCGTATCCTGGCGGGTGATCCGGCACTCTCCCTAGACAAGATCGGTTTCGACCCAGACGATTACACAAAAGTGATTGACGCGATTACGGCACCGCAAGGCATGGTGTTGGTCACCGGACCTACAGGATCGGGCAAGACAACGACCCTTTATGGCGCGCTTCAATATATCAATCGACCCGATATTAATATCCTTACTGCTGAAGATCCGGTGGAATATTATCTAGAGGGCGCAGGACAAGTTCAGGCCAATGAGAAGATAGGCCTCTCTTTTAGTTCGATCTTACGGGCATTTCTTCGCCAAGATCCTGAGGTAATTTTAGTCGGCGAAATCCGCGATGCTGAAACCATTGACATTGCGATTAAAGCTGCACTGACAGGCCACCTCTTACTCTCAACCCTTCACACGAACGATGCGATTGCCACGATCACGCGTATATTAAATATGGGGGTGCCTAACTTCATGATCTCATCGGCGCTATCACTTGTGGTCGCGCAAAGGCTTGCCCGCAAAAATTGTCCGGCGTGTTCGGACTTTGATACAAGGGTCACGCCTGAGATCTTGACTAAGATGGGCTTTAAGGGTGACGACATTTTCAATGTGAAACCTAAAATAGGTAAAGGCTGCAAAGTCTGTGAGGGCAAGGGTATCAAAGGTAGGCAAGGGATCTACGAGGTACTTAAAATCACACCTGCCGTGGAAGAGGCTATTCTAAATAACGAACAAGCCCCCGCACTTCTTGCCGCTGCAAGAAAAGATGGTTTTAGAACCATGACAGAAATTGGCAGAGACTTTGTGGCAAAAGGTATTCTCTCGATTGAAGAATTTCAAGCCACCCTAAGTTCAGATACGTAAAAATAAAGCCTGATCTTGAAGCAGTTTACCTACAAGGCTAAGGATAAAAACAATAGACGCGTGAAAGGGGCGGTAGCAGCGCTCAATCGAAATGACGCCCTCTTGGATTTAAAAGGGCGTAAGTATCGCGATATCAAGGTGGCTGAGGTCACTGCCAAGGCGATTAAGGATCAAGGCAAGCCCTTTTCATGGGGGCCTTTTGGTAAAGTCACGGATGAAGAAATCGTTCTTTTTACTAAAAAAGTTTCCACCATGGTGCGAAGCGGTCTCACCATTTTAGATGCACTGACCCTTGTTTCATCGCAAACACAAAATAAGGTGTTCAAGTATGCGATTGATGACATTGTCGCCAGCATCAATATGGGTAACTCACTTTCTATTTCAGTGAGGCGGCAACCCAAATACTTTGATGAAGTTTTTTGTAACATGATCGAGGCGGGCGAAATTAGCGGTAAGTTAGACAGCTTCTTAGATCGTATCGTGGAGGGGCAGGAGCGGATGCAGACGATCCGTAAGGGTATCAAAAGTGCACTCTTTTACCCTATGACGCTCGTGATAGTTACTCTCTTAATTACCTACGGCATGCTCACGAAGGTCGTACCTACTTTCACCGAGATGTATAAAGGTATGGGTAAAAAATTACCCGGTCCCACCCAAGTCATTGTGGATGCGAGTGATTGGATCCTAAACGGCTGGAACGTTTTATCCGTGATCGCGGTGGTGGTGACGATTAAGGTCATTCACGACCAACTTTTTAAACGTGTCTATGGCTATAAAAAAGCAATCAACGTGATATTTTTAAAACTGCCCATCATGGGAAATATTATTATCAAATCAACCATCGCGCGCCTGTCACTCCTTATGGCTAACCTCTTTGCAGCAGGGATTGGCGTTGAGGAAATTTTGCGCGTTTCATCCCGTATTACGCCCAACACAGTCTTTGTCGAAGCGATGGGACGCATTTCTGAGCGCGTGGTGAGTGGAGCGGAATTGTCTAGTCTTTTTGCTGAAGAGCCCATCTTTCCACTTGAGTTGTCCCAGCTGATTAAGGTGGGGGAAAAGACCGGTAATATGGATGAGATGCTTTCTTCCATCGCACGATACTATCAGGAAGAATTTGAAGCGACTGTCGAGGGACTGACCTCCATGATCGAGCCTCTCATGATTGTGTTTGTGGGTGCATTGATTGGTGCGATGGTGGTTGCTTTATATTTACCTATCTTTAGTCAAGGCGATATGGTGGGCTAGATGTTTTTATACTATTATTAAGTTATGACGAATCCTATTTACACTTTCTTACCTGAGCTCTTAACGCAGCATCGCATCTCGGACTTTCATCTCCATGCCGGAAAGAATGTCACCGCGAGAGTTCATGGCTCACTTCAACACTTTGAGAATATGCTCATTACCGAGGAAGATCTGCAGGATCTTTTCAAACGCGAGCTGCCTGAGGATTGGTATGAAAGATTTATTGACACCGGAGACATTGACTTCGCGTTTGTGATTGGCGAGCAGCGCTTCAGAGCCTCAGGTCTTCAGACGATGAAAGGTTCGGCACTTGTCTTAAGGGTCATCGTGACCGAGATCCCCAGTATTGAATTGTTAGGTTTGCCACAAGCTGCGCACGATGTGCTTAATTTGACCGATGGGTTAGTATTGGTCACAGGGGCTACCGGTTCTGGTAAATCAACTTCCTTAGCTGCCATGATCGATAAAATTAATAAGACGCGTTCGGAGCACATCATTACCGTAGAAGACCCTATTGAGTATGTGCAACTCCCGATCAAGTCAGTCATTGCTCAGCGTGAGGTCGGTAAAGATACCCGCTCATTTGCATCTGCCCTTAAAGGGGCTTTACGTCAGGATCCCGATATCATTTTAATGGGCGAGCTGCGTGATTATGAGACCGTCTCTATGGCGCTCACGGCGGCGGAGACAGGCCATCTAGTATTTGGGACTTTGCATACCAACGGGGCGCCTGAAACCATTAACCGTGTCATTGACGTGTTCCCGGCGGAGGAACAGAACAAAACACGCTCACAGTTATCGATGTCATTAAGAATGGTCATGACCCAGCAGCTTTTAAAAAAGAAGGGGGGTGGGCGAATCGGTGCGTTTGAGATTCTCATGAACACACCCGCGATTGCTAACTTGATTAGAGAAAATAAAATTGCGCAGATTGGTAACATGATGCAAACCGGTTCAAAGGATGGTATGGTTACTATGGAAAAATATAAGGAAGCCCTTAAAGACAAAGGGCTTATCGATTAGGAGTACTTCATGGCTTTTAATATTTTAATTAAGGACGACAAGATGACTTTGCAACTTAAAGGCAATGTTGATCTGTCGGAGACCAATGATATCAAGACGGCACTTGGCGCGGAACCTAAAGCAGGGTTTAAGTTTTTAACGATCCAAGGGGAAGGCCTCGAATACATTGATTCTTCAGGCGTGGCGTTGATGTTATTTACTAAGAAATTAGCTAACGAACAAAATTTAATGTTTGAAGTTGAAAGCCTTTCGGACAATGCGCAGAAGGTCATAAATCTCGCAGGCTTAGCGAATATACTAAAGGTAAAAAATATACCCAAGACTGAGGAAGCTACCCCTACAGCAGCTCCCAATGCCGCGCCATCGCAAGCAAAGGCACCAGAAGCAGATTTATCTTTAGATTTTGCATTTGACGATCTTTTAAATGACGTCAAAGAAAGTGCTCCTGCAAAATCAACCACAGATACTGACCCGATTAAAATTAATCCAGGCAGTTTTTAGAGTTGAATTAAATTATTTCGATAATGGTTAAATTCATGTTGAATTAGTTTAAAACTTATGATCTCATCATTAAATAAGTTATTTTTTTTAAATTTTTCGGGGACAAGAACCATGAATAAATCTTTACAATCAGGCTTCTCTTTAATCGAACTGCTCGTGGTGGTTGCCATTATCGGTATTTTAGCCGCAGTGGGAACCGTAGGTTATGGTAAC
>Ga0208975_1000291_pt1 | contig 26253 bp, 27 predicted proteins | sample GreLakmeER78MSRF_FD_187700 | JGI IMG/M metagenome (GOLD analysis project Ga0208975, IMG submission 187700) | Freshwater lentic microbial communities from great Laurentian Lakes, MI, USA - Great Lakes metaG ER78MSRF (SPAdes) | ecosystem: Environmental > Aquatic > Freshwater > Lake | place: Great... | reverse complement strand
ATTCAGAAAAAAGTTACGTTATGGACACTTTACAAGACTATGCAATTGGTTTTTAAATATTGATTCAAATTTTATTTCATATTAAGAGTCCATCACAATGTAAAATTAAGTACATAAATGGACACTCAAGTAAGGGGCAACTCCAAAAAAAGAGGCTCAAGTGCAACAAGTGAAAGTTTGGATCAAGCCCAAGCCCAAACCCAAACCCAACCCTCCAAAAAAATTAAAACGGTACATACTCGTGTCGTTTTTGAAGAAGGGGGTAAAACATTATACGTGGATGACGATAAATCAAATGCCTTTTACATTCACTATGTATTTAACGTTGAAAAGCTCGAGGACCTTCTCTTTCTCGACCGGTATTATGTTACAAAGTACGACAAACGTAAATCGAGCAACATCAACTTCTATAACATTCATAAAATTGCTCGACCCATTCGGAAATTAGTGGCAATGGTGGGCATAGAAGAGGTCAAAAGTCAAATATTATCCGTATGTGTTTTCTTTCTCCAAAAGTTTGATGTAAAAAATCAAGACATGCTTCATACGGTGGTGTATGGTGGTCCCGGAGTCGGCAAGACTCGGTTCATAAATATTCTAGGGGAAATCTATGCATCACTTGGCGTTCTAGAGCATGGAAAAGTCATGAATGTGAAGCGGTCCGACCTCATTGGTCAGTATTTGGGACATACGGCCATCAAGACTCGTAAAGTAATTGAAGAGGCGAAAGGCGGCGTGCTCGTTATAGATGAGGCATATTCGCTCGGTGATACCGAACAACGCGATAGCTTTTCACGCGAATGCATCGACACATTGAACCAGTTCCTCAGCGAAGCCAAGCAAGACTTTGTGTGTGTCATTGCCGGATACAAGCACGAACTTGATACACGGTTTTTCAAATCAAATCCAGGGCTTCAACGCCGCTTCCCATTTCGGTTTTCCATTCCGGATTACTCTGCCACTCAATTGCGCCAAATTTTCATCAAAATTGTGGAAGACAGTGGATGGGCCGTGGATGACGAGGTCAAAACGTCAAAATTATTCGATGACCATAAAGCTCATTTCGAATTTAATGGAGGAGACATGGAAACCCTCTTTACAAAAATAAAGTTTTCCCACAGCATGCGCGTTTTCTCAAAGCCCAAAGACGAGAAAAAAGTCATAACAATGGATGACCTCAAGGAAGGGATGATCACATTCACAAATAGCGACAAAGCCAAAACCGATAAGCTCGAAAGGAGCTTAATAAGTCATCTTTATTTATAAAAATTGACGCTTTAGCATATAAACTATGCTATTCATCTTCATGAATGAGGAAAGCTAAGAGCGATTCAAACTTACAAGCATTGCATCAGGCACCATTGGCCCCACATATTCCAAAGCCAATTCGTAAAAGCTCTTCAATCTCATCCATTTCATCTATGGTGTCTGTTGCGTCAATTGCATCTCGCGAAGAGGACACGCTTATGGAAAGCATCATGCAAGCGCCGGTTGGAGTAGCGGCACCATGTCTAGAAATGTATGGCTTTCCTAGAGACATTCTCAACTCGGATGAGAGCACGAAAAATGGATTTGCCACTTGTATTTCGTCACCACCCGAGCCCGTAGAGGAACAACCAATCAAGAACATAAACGTCCTTTTAGACAATGAATCAATAGAGTCACTTGAAGACCGATTTGAGCGCCTGATGCGTGTCATCATTCGTCAGCGAAAAAAGAGGACATTGCCTGTAGCAATATAGTTGCATAAGCGACAAATCAAATATTTTTGTGTGTTATCATTTTAAGTTGTCAAGTTGCCGCATCACATATGTGCGATCAAGACAAAGTCTATAATCCATTAAGTAAAAGATGCATTAAAACCTCTAGCAGAACTGCTCAAACACTTTTGAAGCAACACATACAAAATAAAATAGTTTTGAAAAGCGAAGACGTGGTAAAAATAAGTGCATCCAAGGACACTAAAAAGGTCAGCAAGGTTCCAAAGTATGTGAAAGAGCGACTCAAACAGTATGCACAGTCATTCAAAGCTCGACATGGTGTCACATATGGGATGGAAGGTCACGAGGAATTTTGTGAGTCCAAAGCCAGCAATCTTGATCATCTTTACCAACCATTGGAAGTTAAGAAAATCATCCAACGGCTTCCGATTGCCACTGTACAAAATGATCTCTCTGACATAAAAGGGCTCATTGCCGCGGACAAGTTCGACTTTAAAACTCAATGGACGGCATCCATTACCTATACCATCAATAACTACAACAAGACACTTGTCGAGGCAATCTCACGCCCATACGAAGCCATTGACGGTGAGTGGGTGAAAAACACAAATGCATACATAACTAACCTATCAAAATACGACCAACTTATTATTTTAGGTTACTCGCACAAGGGAAATATTATTGCGAATGAGTTTTTGAAAGATAATCTAACATCGTCCAAGTTTAACAAAATTATAAAACATTGGAAAGAATACACCCAATACCCGTACCTATTTCCACTGTACGCTTCCTTTAAAAAATTGTTAGATGCCGGAAAGTTCCGTGACACATTTGTTGCGGAGGACGGGGAGGCTCATGAAATTATGGCCCAAACTCCATATGGCCTCTACAAATACATACTGCAAAATCAAATACCTTACCCTGTTTGGGAACAGTGCATAAAAGAATATTGTGCGGACCTCGGAAAAATAATCCGACAAGCCCCGGTCATCCCTCAGACAATTGCAGTGTATCGTGGTGCAGAGCCGGATCTTCTCTTTATTGGAACACGCAACCAATACTACGAAAATAAGGGCTTCTCATCAACGTCGTTAAATTCCTACGTGGCTCGTGAATTTATCAAGTCGGAAAATAAGTGTTGTTTGAACCGCATCGTTCTTCTCAAAGGCACTCAAGCACTTCTCAATACTGGTTTGAGCTACTATCCTGAAGAACTCGAGGTCTTGCTCAATCATAAATGCGTATTTATGATGCGTAACCCCAATCTTGTTCTCCGAATGTACAAATCGTCAAAGGATCAAGCAACATCCTTGTGCAACGACAATACTAAATTAGTTCATGTTACCGACATCGTCGTCTTAAAATAAATATAAAAAAGAAAAAGAAAAACAAAAAGAAAATGAGCCACCTAAATGAAAAGCTCACATTTATCATGCATCATTTCTCGGACAACTGGATTGAGCCGATCTCTTCATCGCCAAACGGGACGCTGATCAAAAATACACTTTTTTCTTTGAATGGGATCCAATATTGCAAATGGTACCAAGATATCTCTATGACGTCCAACGGATGGCAAGAAGAACTCATTGAACGGCTAAAGACAAAAAAGGAAACGCTGAACCACATTATTTACACGAATTCACGTGGCGTTATAACATCGCATATTTCAAGCGGATTTTCCATATTCGCTCAATATGTCGTGTGGTGTGACGAGAATTGCAATAGCAACTATGCACTTGATCATCCACGAAAGGCACGGCTCTTTTTAGAAGCTCGTCTGGCAGAGTCCGAAGAGACATGGAACGTCCGAACATCCAAGCAACAGAAGAACATATCAGACCATCTCGCCAAAACACTTCACAACTCATATAAAGTTGCGATACCACATCTTAACCAGCTCATCGAATGGCAAGGGTACTACTACGATCTCCATGCGTGTGAAGAGATTGAATCCATTCGGCGCAAGCTCCTTCATATGTTTAAGACGGCCAAGACGGCGAAATGTGACTCAGCTGCAACCTCGGCACTTCAAGTGAAGCGTTTGAATGAAAATGAGATGGATAAGATGATGGAAAATCTTTGGCTTGGAAAAGGGATTGACCTGTCCTTCAAATCAAAAAAAGGAATGGAGCATGCGCAAATGAAGTCGCTTATCGCTGCGCTTCTCAACAATTCAATGGGCCGACGCGGTGGCGATCTCAGAAATATTGATCTACGAACCTTATTTTTGTACCATTTGACCCCAGTGGGTCCCTGCAATTGTCAAGTCGTCGGTATAAGTTTGCGTGACGTCAAAGAAGATGACATTCTGTATGACAAGGAGCATCTTTTTGGACTTGTTCGCAACAAAAATAGGTTACACTGTGCCGTCGGAATGCTTGCCATGTATCTTGTATGGCTAAATGATATAACCGGTGACATTGATATTATTCAAAGTATCAAAGAAGACGTCGAATCTGCAGTTAAATTAAAGCTTCAACATCCTGACCAAACGTATGAGCCCAATTGGTATCATATTCCACTTCTTGCCGGACGGAGCAAGGTTGCACCAATCTCGAGCTCTCAACACAGATCTCTTACCAAGGCAGGATTCGCATGCGGCGACATAGATGGAAAGAAATGCGTCACACATATATTTCGCCCCACGGTCCTCGGGAAACTCTTAGAGGGCGGTGTCTCGAGTACGGATTCGGCACTCTATCAAGGATGGGTCCATGGTGTTTGGGCGGATACCTATGCCAAAGGCGCATTCAAAACCAAGCCAATGCTATGTGCCAATGGATGGGATCCAAAGCTCAACCGGTTCTTTTGCTGGTGGGAAGGACGCTACGAGGATGTACCACACACCCTTGCATCCCAAGTCTTTCCTGGCCTCGATGAATTGCGGACGATATGTGAGGCGGCTTATAGCAACCATCAGATTGATAAGTCCGCGCTCGAGTTTGTGAAGCTACTTCAATATTTGAGAAAAGTGTTTATAGAAGATTCGATCCTCCATTATTCATCTTATAAAGACTTTCCTGCCTATCAACATTCTATTTTCAAAACTCATCATCACCTGGAATGGCTAGCATACAAATGCTCAGAAGAACAGCGCATTCAATCTCGCGAAAACGAGTGGAAGGTAAAACAAGATAATCCCGCAGTGGTATCATTTATCGAAGGACAGGCTCAAAAGAATGCGGAATTCCAACAATCACTTGTTGATATCATAAGTCATCATGTTCAATCGGCTGCTAAAATAAGTGCCGCCAAAGCAAACAAAAACAATACGCTGGTAGAAACGGTACCTATTATACCCGATGTCCATCCACAAAGTCTCTTGATAACATATAAGTCATGGACAGAATCATCATTGAAGGACTATGTGCAGATTCATGGGAAAATTCTGTGGTCAAAAGCGTTTGCGGAAAACAAAGTCACGATCATGAAAAATCGTTTCCATAAAATAAAACCATTTTGGCTGTATATTGACCAATGTGTCGAAAGTGGAATGGATGCAGCTCACGCTTGTATGATACTCGATGACATTCGTAAAAAGTATAAAGTTGATGTGTCAGTCTTTGTGAAACAATGCATTTACCATATTTTCTATCCGGCCGCAGAGACTGCCCGAAAACCCCCACCCATTTCTGCAAAGGCACTATGTGCCGAGATGCAATCCAAAGGTCTTCTTTTTCCGCTTGCACCTAGCACTAAGACTTGATGATAGTCCTCGGGTCTGTGATTTTGAAAGCGAATATTTCACGTAGTTTTGTAAAGTATTTGTCGCGGTCCTCTTTTTCCATATGACGTAGCTTTGACACTGTAACCGACTTGATGATATTGCAATACTTTTTGTACCTTTTTCTTTTATTCACATCACAAAGGACCTTTGCCCTGAAAATATCTTTTTTACCCTTTTCGGATTTGCACCCGGTAATGGGATTACGCTGAGTGTAGCAATATGGGGCAGCGGCTTCGGGGACGGTCTCCATGTAAAGCAGCGTCAAAAACTCTTTTAGATACCCCTCTTCATTTTTAATGGGCAGTTTAGCCATACGGCTAGCTCCAATGTCAAAAAGCTTCATGCTGACCGGGTAATCAGAGATAGCAAAGTCCATAAAATCACGACCTTTGTATAGCATTCCAATATAGAAGTATCGATTGAAATTCATGACGGGGACGTATGTACTTTTGAAAGATGTCGTGATGACTTTGAACTCGTATTTATCGGGTCGGCTTGCAACAAACTCATTTATTCTTCTTCTCCAATAATCAAGAGCCTGTAAGGGCGTGAATGAAGCATTTCTTACACTCACCGTAATGTCAATATCACTTGTATGTATTATATTTGGCATGTTATGTTTTGTTTCTAAAAGCATCTTCAGCCCGTATCCACCGGAAGTGATGACACGGAACTTTGGATTCTTTTGATCAAGGAATCCGAGAAGGTCGTGTGCGAAAAACGTTTTCGCATCATCGACGATAGACATCCATTCATGAACATCCACATTACCCCGAGCGCGCGCCCGCGCTTTACGCATCAAGGTGGTTTTCTCAAGGGCTTTGCACATATCATCGATTGTCCCCTCCGTCACCTTTTGAAGTCGAGCATTGTTACATGACTCTACTATATCAACGAGCTCACTTCTCGTGTATCTTTTTGGATCCCTTGATGTAGAACTACATGGCCGCGCTGCATCTAGAGAGCAGCCATGCGTCATTGTATCTAAAAGAAACATGTATTAAAAAATTATGCAGCCGCTTCATATGAAGCTTGCTTGGATGCGGGGGTCATTAAGTCCATTGGCTCGTTTGAAACGGATTTACACAAAGCCTTTTAAAAAGTTTCCCATGAACATGGGCACTCAAGTCATGATGATAACACCCAAATATTTTAGTGTGAATATTGATGCCCAACCAACAAACTCTTTCATCGTGAAATCAAGCGATCATGACAAGGACACTTTGCAAGATATGGCTTTGATGGAGCATTCGAATCTAGTGCAAGCATTGCGGGACCACCACATCTTTGTACATCTTTTCGAAAACAACATTCCGGATGCCATGGATGCCATGTTTTGCAATAATTGGATGTCAATTCACCATCCTCCCGAAACGGCTGACCACCAACTTGTGGTCTATCCGATGCTTTTGCCTAATCGCCGCATTGAAGTTCGTCAAGACATAATCGATTATGTTAAAAGTAGAAATCCGGCAATCGGAATCATTGACTTGAGGATGCCAACCGATCAAAGCGTCACTGATAAGGTGGCAGAGGCATATCTTGAAGGCACGGGATCCATGGTTATTGACCGCAAAAACAAAGTAATATATGCAGCATTGAGCCCCCGAACATATCTCATGGCTCTCAAGCGCTTTGCAGCGCTCATTGGGCATAAACTCGTGTTCTTTCAAACAAGCTATAAACGGGCGCCAATCTATCACACAAATGTGCTTATGGCGATTGGCGGCACATGGGTGGTTATTTGCAAAGAGGTCATTGCCGAAGGTTGCCGAGAGTATGTTATGACCAACCTGAAAGAGTCTGGAAAAACCATCATAGAAATAACAAAACAGCAACTTCAGTATTTTTGTGCAAATATTATTGAGCTCAAAAATGCAAAAGGCATCCCATACACCGTCATGTCCCAGTGTGCCCATGACAACTTCTCACCTGAGCAAAAGTCCCATCTTGGAAACTTAATCGTGGTCCCTTTTTATACAATTGAAAAGTACGGTGGCGGAGGGGTGCGATGTTGCATTACGGAGATGTAGTATGCAGCATTACAAAACTTACTTAAAAACTAGTCGAAATCTTAACTATGGGGGAGTATGATGTAGTGGTTTCTGCATGTTGAGCTGTTAACTCAAACGTCTTGGTTCAATTCCAAGTACTCCCGATTTCTCATTTTTACTTAGCATTCTTGTAAAAGGCAATAATGTATTCTGGAAAAGCACCATCATCATATGGTGTTGTATATATTTTGGCATTCTCAGGTAAATTCATGGTATTATCATATTTGGAAGTATCTACTTCTTCGGCATGTACTCCAACCTTGATATTTCCGACTAGCAACTTGCAGACAAACATATAACTTAGCTCGGACTTGTCCATATTTGTGTAAAAGCTACTCATGTTGGCATCATTGGAAAAATAAGTTCCGATTCCATATGCACAGGCCCGATTATGCGAGGTTTGGAAACCATTTTCAATAATGCTTTCCACATTCCCTGCCTTTGTGCCATGATAGACTCGCATTTCTGTGACTTGTTTTCGAGCCAACTTGATAGTCTCTTTTCTTTTTTCATACTTTGTTTTCAATGCATTGTTTTGAATGGAGTCCATCCAACAAATGCACATGTTTGGATAATGAAGCCTAAGGGCGGAGCTAATTTCATCCCAAGTGGGGTTCGAAAGGGTTACTGGTGCTGTTGTAGCCATTGCAGCCATTCATCAATCTCAATGTATGACTGATATCCCCCTTATCATTTTTTTCATAAAAGACTTTCTTTTGGGCTCAAAAACTAATCAACCTCACCCGCCGTTGCCAGCACCAACATTTTCCGCCTCGAGCTCTATAATGTATTGCTGATGCTCCTCCTCGTTAGCAATGGGTATCCAAATGAGGTCCTTGCATTCGTCGAACCAATGCAAAATGGGCTCAGTGTTGAACCACTTGGTACGGACAGGTGCATCCACAATCTTCACATCCTTTGTGTCGTGCGAACCACCCATGACGTGGTTGGTGAATTGGAAGGGAATATAGTTCCGCCCCTCTTTGTTGAAGTAAGCCTTTGCACTAGTGAAGCAATCCGTTTTCCTCCCATTTTCAGCCTTGTACTGGAACCGGTCAAACATCATTACGCCATTGACATACCGACCATCTGCAACCATGTTGTCGTCGATAGGATACTCCTTGAAGACATGATATACGACGAACTTTGTGGCGTCGAGCTTCAGCACCACCGTGGTCCAGTAGTATCCATCCACATAAACCTCCAGCTCCGGGAACTGCTGGTGTAGTTTCTCCATTAGGGCCACACCATGCACAGCCTCCTCGCGAAAAACCCGTTCAAATGGGCTATAGAGCTGGTTGACTTGAAAACAGACACCCTCTTGATAGTCTTGGTGCACACGCTTGGCAATCGTATGCGTCAGGTGCTCAGGGATAAGCGCATCCTCCATAGCCTTGTACATCGCGTTACCCATCGCCTCCTTCAAATGGACAGGGATAATGACGGGAGCAACGACAAATGTCGACGCCATTCTATTTGGGGTTGGCTGGCCGGACGACGAGCTAGGGAGCGAGAGAACGAAGGGCTCTGAGAGCGCACGAGAGATGTGATCGTTTTTGTGGGATAACCCAATGTAAGCTTTATATGATTGACTTTTTGATCAAAAGAAAGCCAATCATGCAGGTTTAATTGATATCCCCCTTATCATTTTTTTCATAAAAGACTTTCTTTTGGGCTCAAAAAGTTTATTGGCAGCCTAGAATCTCTTGTTTTTGCAATTTTGTTTGTGCTAAAATTTTTTGAAGGTCCATACCACAACTGGTGTCATTCTAAAAATGCCATTTTTTGAGAAAACTATTTGATTTCCAAAAGCTGGCCAAAAAAAGGGGACACTCCCCCCCCCTCCCCAGGGATGACAGGAAAATAAGCATTTGCACACTTTTAAAAATTTCCACCGTAAGGAATTAACACAAATTAACACTTATTTTATCTCCATATAAGGTAAGCGCACACTAAATTAACAGTTTGATGCCAAAAATTAACACAAATTTCCCAAAAAGTGTGCAAGCGAATAATGAGCTGCAATTGTGTAGTACAACAACAGATCCTCTGCTTACTGAAAATATGGGTTTGTGCAATGCGGTGTGTATTTTCTGCACGAGGAAGCTTGCAAACAAGTATAGTTGCACACGACACATGGTAACATGTAAAGCAAAAGCTTCAAATGATATCATCAATGCTTCATTTCCTGTCATCAATGCTTCATTTCCTGTCATTGATGCTTCAAATCCTGTCATTGATGCTTCAAATCCTGTCATTAACTTTACAGAAAAACATAAAGCATTCAAGTGCGATACTTGTTATAAATCTTTCACAAGAAAACACTATTTGTCAAACCATATTGATTACTGTAAAAAGGTCCAGCATCCATTTGAATGTTACAAGTGTCATAAGGTTTTGAGTTGCGACGGTAATCTATCCCGCCACGTTCAAATGTGTTGTTTGAAGCCACCGTGCGAAACCACCATTCAACCATTCAATTCACTTTTGCCCTTACCATCAACAGCACCGGTCATTCAGATACATATACATGGCAATGTTAACAATACACACCACGGCACAAATAACACACATACCAACACACATACCAACACACATACCAACACACTCACGAACACACTCACCAACAATATCAATGTGAATAGCTTTGGCCATGAAGATAGAACCCATATTGACCAAGTGTTTATCGACAAGTGTCTTCGAGGAATGATGGGTGATGGGGTTCCCAATATGGTGAAGAAGCTTCACCTTGACCCCAATGCCCCAGAGAACCATAACGTACAGATCTACAGTAAGAAGCACAGTTTGATGAAAATCAAAGAGGACAACGAGTGGAACATTAAGGACCGTAACGATGTACTTGACAAGGTTATTCACAACTCCCTCGCTCTTCTTTACAACAATTTTCATAACCCTGACTCCCACGTCAAGAAGGAAGACCAAGAGCAACACTTCAACATGATTGCTACACGGATGCTTGAGATATCCAATAAGCTCCCTCGGGTCCATTTTCCGCTTCGTCGAAAGGTGTTTGCGTTGGTGTTGAACTTCTGTGACCAACTTACGGATATAACAAAGGATATCTAGTGTATTATCAAAAATTCTTAAAAAATCTAGAAAAATAGAGTAAAAACACAGAAAACTCAAGAAAAACGCCTGTTTTTGAAAAGTGAAACGCAACGCTCCTCCAACCTCGGGAGGTTTTGAAAAAGAAATAAATCCTGCGATCCTGCTTTTGCGCACTTTCAAGTGCAACGACACATCACTATGGTAGTCCCAGAAGGTCACCAAACGTCCCTCCAGTAAGGCCCAGTAAGGGATTCGCGAAGGACCGATGGGTTCCTTGTGTTCTTCTGTTGGTCTTCTTTTTATATTATTGATTTATCTATCATTCATATCATATACTTTTTAAAATTCTAAAAACTAAGTAAGACACAGTAAGACACAGAAACTCAAGAAAAACGCCTGTTTCTGAAAAAATTTGGGGAGCTCCCTCAACATCTGGAAGGTTTTGGAAAAACAAAATAACCTGCGATCCTGCTTTTGCGTACTTTCAGGCATATCGACACCTCATTATGGTAGTATCAAATGGTACCCAAACGTCACTCCAGTAAGGCTCAGTAAGGGATTCGAGAAGGACCTTAGGGTTTCCTTATGTTCTTCTTTTGACCTCCTTCTTATTTATCCTGTTACTTTACCATTCATATTGCCTGGAACAAATTCCACACGTGCATCACCTTCTTGAGACGGCCAACGTCAAGAAGCTTCACGCACTTATACGGGGTCACCAACGACCAAGTGGCTCGTGCAAGCTTAAAATTATATTTCAGAAGAGTAGCAAATACAATGTCTGTGTCTTTATCAAGAACTGAAATAAGTCGCAAAAAGGTTGACGAGCTTAGGCAGGCACTTGCAAATTTAGGATTGTCCTCCAATGGCCTAAAATCCGAATTAGTGGAACGCTTGTCACAATCGCAAATCTCAGCCCCTTCGAACGCATCACTCATACCAAGAGACGTTCATGATTTGATTACCAAAACCATGCACTCAAAAATGAAAACCGTGTTTGGAAACCTTCCTTTTAGCGAAAAACAAAAGACGGCGATGGTATTCGACAAGACTGCAGCAATTGAGGGCATTGTTCCCAACACCGTGACCATACACTATCGTATGGAAAATCACGTTAATTTTAGGGGTGCAAATCAAATAACAAAAACTGCTCCGTCAAAAGCGGAACTCAAAACAACCTTTCAAACGCTTCTCGAGAGGCAAAAAAACAATGAGCTCAAGATTATTAGGGTTGAAATGAGCAAGGGGCACCTTCGCACAGTTGCAGATATTCAGAGTGAACAACCAACAACATACGACACTATTTCCCTCGGTAGCTACATTGACCATCCAAGCAAAACGGGCGCCATGCTTGCTTTAACACTCAAAACTGCAAGCAATTACAAGCAAGAAGGAAAGCCCAATTTGGTATTTTCAGTGGCATTTCGATATGACACGCATAGCACATATGATCATGAACATATGATGGCATTCTTACCCGACCTTATGTTGGGTGTCCAATGGATGAAGACCTATATTTTTGGAAACGCAATCGCGCTTACAAAGGGAGATTTAGACGTGAGATTTCAACAACTCATACGACCAGCATCAATGTTTCCAGAAAGAGATTTACCTATTACTAAAAATCCAAATGCAATGGAAGAAGCGCGCTTGAAGCCCCTTATATTGAGAAAAGTGAAGGCAATTTTAAACATGAAGACAAAATAATACCAACCGCTTATTTGTGTTTTTATTTACTTTGTTACACGAAGACTTTACCATTCATATCATATACTTTTAAAAATCTCAAAAATCCAGTAAGTCACAGTGAGAACCAGAAAACTCAAGAAAAACGCCTGTTTCTGAAAAAATTTGGGGAGCTCCCTCAACATCTGGGAGGTTTTGGAAAAACAAAATAACCTGCGATCCTGCTTTTGCGCACTTCATGTACATCGACACGCCATTATGGTAGTGTCAAATGCCCCTCAAACGCCGCTCTTGTAAGGCCCAGTAAGGGATTCGCGAAGGACCTTAGGGTTCCTTGCTACACCGTCACAGCCGTCACACGCGTAGAGATGGAGGCGGCCATGGCCATAAATTGTTCGAGACACAAGGTTTCCGCTGCAACAGGCGCACGTGCATTTGAGGCATAACACGCCGTCAAAGCCATTACAGAGTCAATGTAAAAAATATTGCGCATGTCGTCGTCAAAATCATATAGAATAACAATGGTGTTGTTATGGTGCAGATCATCAAACAAAACACTCGCAGATAGCAAGCCTTGGCGTGCTCGTTTGACCGCTTGCAACATGTGTGTGGACAGAAATTTCACAAAGGTATCGGTCATGAATGTAATTCCCTTGTAGGCTGCAATCGCGCCCCCTTTGATGCATTTACGACCCCCGCGTTTGCAAAGAGGCGCTTGCTTTATGGATCGTTTCTGCCCACCCGAAATAATACCCTGCAACACGCAACACAACAAATAAATGATGATATTTGCATTTGAAATCGGATACGTCTCATAAAAAGCACCCAATTTAACATTTGCAAACTTGATGTTCTCACATTGTGTAGAAGTGGAAAACAGTGTAGGTGAAAGCATATGAGCAGGGTGATAAGTAAAGTTGCATTCCGACCGAGACTTTGTGTATTGTGCAACTATGAAAACATCCTCTGTATATGTTGTGACGTGTGTTTTGATGTATATCTTATCATTGCGCCCAGCAATAAAGCCAAATGTAATGTGGTTTCCATGATAGACATTTGTTTTTCCTTGGAGAAGACCTACCAGTTGTGTCTTTTGATAAACATAGCAATAATTCATGGACGACCCGCTGAGAATGTAGCACTGCGCCGCCCCCTTGGGCTTCCATTCCTTGAAAGTGTCTTTGATGAGTGGTGTTGACATGTCATTGCCAAAATAAAGGAAACGCACGCTGCTGTCAGGCAACCCTTTAATGAACGCCCCGATATTTTTGGCGAACGTGCCGTAAAATTTGTGAGCCATGAAGGATATATAAAAGCGGTTTTATTTTTAAGGGCGGAACAACGTAGAAGTTGGATCTTCAATTTATGAAGTCACAAACGCCTTTGGCAAGCGCATCATTTTGCAATTGCTGTTTCTATAGATAGATCAGCAAGATTCAAAATATAATTAACCTCTAACATGTAATTTTTGTCTTTATGAAGAGTGCCAAGGTCGTTCAAATCACCCCAATGTCTATCTATGCGGCGCTGCAAGGCGGATGTTTTTGACCCAAAGTACTCGTCCTCTTTTAGGAATGCATCAAACACATCCATGACATCGCTATGAAAACTCTCAAATGTTTTAGCATAGGCGCGGGCGACGACGAAGCCGTAGCCAGGCGATTGGTGGTCAAGTTGTTTGAAAAGTGAATTGTACATTTTATTGCAATTTTCCTTTCTTATCAGTATTTTTCTTTTAAAAGTTTGTTTCTCTTCAACACGCTTTTCGTAGTATTTTTGTTGAGCTGGTGTGCGGTCTTCTTTTTTCATAGCAAAAATAGCGTCTTCACTATCTTCTAATGCCATTCGCTCGTATGCTTTTCCAAGAAGGCACATAGGATTTCTTTTGAATTTAAAGCCTTTGTTCCTTAAATCGCTAAGAATCAAATAGCATCATGGGTTACTATTCATCTTGGCACATCGTCTGCCACGTGCGGCCGGAATATGTTAGCGCAGTCGAGCACTTCTTAGAACACCTTGAATGGCCTTCACCTGTACCTGGATTCATTGCGGAATAGCAGCAGTTTTTATTGAAGGTTGGCAGAACAGATGTTATCTATGTATATCATTATGTTCCACCGCAAGGTTGTGATAATTCGTGTTGGGGCGCTTCGAACGAACTCAGCGACAAGCACATATGGACAATGAAAGGAAGCACCAAAAATTACAATAAAGAAATAGGAGTGTTTCTTACACGCGTGCTTCCGCATTTGAGCGACGACATTCAGCTTTGCAGGCTGACGAACGAATCCCGAGAAGAAGCACACAATGAACACAAACGACTTTTCCCAAGCGACATTAGTGATGATGATGAATGGTACGCATCTTACACAGATGCCGAACTCCGCAAGGCTGATTATCGGGACATATTGACATAGAAATTGACGCCAACAATCACTTAAGAAGGTGGTCTCTCGTATAAAGAAATGTTTGAAGAAGCCTTGTCAGTTATCAAAACATTTGACGACGAAGGTGTAACAACCATTGATATAAATGACAATGGCGTCTATACTCTTATAAACCCTTTCATTCCAACATACTCAGAACAAGTTACGAAGATCCCCGAAAAATCCTTTTACATTATACCGCGAGCGGGTGATGTTTTAAAACAAATCCATATTTCGGGACACTTCACAACAGCCCAATTATATCAGTACGATTGGACAGGATGTCAAAAAGTTGTGTATGATTCGATAAAATGCGGTCAAGATGATGAGAATGTAATGAGGCCTTTTGGTACTTCGGGGATTCCACTTTTGTGCATTGGAAAAACAATGTATTTAAAAATTGAGGATGCAGAAGACAATGTTACTGTAAAATGTGTGTTTGGACTTCTTCCTTCGGAGGACAGAAAGAAACTTGCAAATTTCAGAAATGGTGATTCCGATATCGGAATCAAAATGATTCACCAAAATGGCAGCATCTATCAAGTTATTGGAATGAATGACTGGAGTTATTCACCGAATTACCTGAAAAAAATGACTTGAGCACTTTAATAAATAGTATTAATGTTTATCAGATACAAGGTCCATAATGCCCCCGAAAAGCTCACCTTCTACAGAAGCAGAAGCATCTACCTCTGCTCGCCGTGTGACACGCTCACACGCTCACACGCTCACAGGTCAATCATCGGTTAAAAAGTCAAACCCACCGCCACCGCCACATACTCCTTCGTCAATGCGCAGAAAGCCGAAATCGTTTGCCCAAAAGCTTGCTGAAGGAATTCTAGAGAAACCTGATAAGATTCATGTTAAGGACCCAGAGTATCAAGCACGCATAAGAAGCATAGTTGCAGACGAAAACCTTGACGAGTCCAATAAGATTACAAAATTGACAAAGGTCATGAAAGAATATTTGGATAAACCGGCAAAGAAAACCCTTGTGCGGAGCCCCAAAACGATCACTATAGATGTAAATGCATTATCAGGTTTGCCAAGGCTTGCTATAGAAAAGATCATTCAAAACGCATATCGACACAGTGTTAAAGAGCAAGCACAAATGGCCGCACTATTTAATATTGACAAGTTTGAATTTGTGCCAATGATTCAAAAAGTAAGAAGCGGTATCGATGCGTACCCTCAAAATTTTGATCAAGAAAAGATACCCAACCTCCTAAAAACCTATGAATCTGCTATTACACATGCCACCGCGGACACCAATGTAATGAACGACGATACAACGTTGGGCAAATTAAGGAACACTAGCATTTTACTCTTTTCCGACATGATAACCGTTGAATTGGGGTTGTTGCTTGAAAGTCACGAAACATTTTTATATAAGCCACTTGATGGACGTGTTTTCCTTGATATTACAATAAAGCCCACTGCAGGAGCAAAACTTCAAATTTCAATGTGTGGAAAGCTAGTGGGCAAAAAGTTGGTGATTGATGACGCTTTTAATGCACCCGGGTCTTATTCAAAGCTTCCATATCGTAGTTCTATGGCACATGATGAGTCAGACGCTGAGGACGATGAGGATGCCGAAGATGTTTCAAATGTATTAGTATCCACAAATGGAAGCATCAACGTTGAAAGAGCGTCTGAGTTGATGTCGATTGCATGCAAATGGATAAAGAAATACCTCATTTCAACTGTTGAGGTAAAAGCAAAAACGAATGTAACGGGTGCGGGTGCAAAGTTGCTTGACACCTTTATTATGTATATTAGTAATCAACGTCAGAAATGACACCGGAAAACCTCGCAATCATCGTATAAAGACTTCCCTATATTCCAAAACACATGGACATAGAAATCTACGAGTACTTTGATGGCTACGAGCACTTATGGGAAGAAGAAGATGAGAATGATCGTGTGCGGGTCAAATATTTTGTGTTGGGGGATATTGATGACCGAAAACTAATGATATGCTACTATGGTGATACGTACAATTTCTTATCGGCACTTGGGAAGCGTACGCACTCAAAAGCATGGGTAAATTGTACCATTTCCGCAAAAGATGCTATCAAGTGCGTAAATAATGGAAGTCTTAGCTTGCGTCACACCAAAAAGGGTCTATTAGATAAGATTGTGAAACTTAAAGAGAGCAAAGATGAGCTTGATGCCAAAAATGCGATGGTGGTGGATCGCTCAGCGTCCGTCTCCATGTCCGAGTATGGCATCTCGTTTCATTGGGAGCACGGCGAGAGCTACACTGACAAGTTTATTCATGAGCTTGAGCAACTCATTCGTTTGATTGAGGTACGGGATGAGTTCTTGGCCAATAAGAGAATGGTTTGAAAAAAAAGACACAAATTTGATTCTAGTTACTCACTTAAACTCCTTGGAAGATCCTGCCTCCTTGCGACGGGCACGCTTGGCGTCCGAAATGGCCTTGTTGGAGGCCGCAAGTTCAGGGTTGGACTTGGCAAGGTTCTCCTTGTGCTTCAGCTTTTTGAGGGCCGCCTTTTCACCGCTTGTTAGTATAGGGTTGCTCTTATCAATCATCTTTGTGCTATAGAGAACCCAATATTATAATGAAGCCAAATGAGACTCGAACTCTTTGCATTTTTTATGCTAGAACTAACCTAACCCAAATCTGGGTGCAAATGCGTAAAACAATATAATAATACTTGATGGATTGTATCAACTTCTTTTATTAATGTGCCATCATAACGTACATTCACATCGTCTTCATGATATGCTTTCCACTTTAATTGGTATTTATTATTGATGTGCCACCATTCTGCAATGTAATCATTCACTCCAGAACTACGAGAACATATGAAGCTTACATCATTTGGGCAAGTGTTTTGAAATACCCATTCATTGATTACTAGCCATCCCGACTCACGTAAGTAGCGCACATTGGAAAACGTTTCCATAAAGTGCATACGAAGTTTCCTTTTAAAATCAATTTAGGTTAAAGACTTTTTCAAATGCCGCTTTATCTCGCGCACTGACTGTAAAATGGTATGTTTTTGTGATCGCAGCACCAATGAATTTTCCTTGTTCCGTTTCCCACGGACCTTTATAAGTGACCTTGTAAGAAACAACTGTATTTTTCGTGACACGTATCACATTCTGCGAAAGATTTGCATAAAATCGCCCATGGTGACCAACATTAACATAAATAAAGCCCGTATCTTTTGACACTCGTATCCATGTTTTGGTAGAGTCTTCTTTTGGTTTCGTGAGCTTAATAATGAACTTTGAATTTACCATTATCTTTAACAGCAGAAAAGAAGTGCTTTGAAATAGCCCAAGCCCAATCCATCCCCCAATCCCCACTTCATAAAAATTTGACGCACCCAGTGCTATGATATCATTTTTATTCATGAATTCTCAAGATGTGTGACTATAAAATCGAAGACATTGAGGCCATCAACAAGAAGTTTGATGACCATCTGCTCACCGAGTTTAATAACACGGTTGAAAGCAAAGATGTCACAAAGTATGCCCCATTTTTACACGATGTGCTCGCGTCACAACTATCATCAATTTGCTTGAAAGCCCAACATAAAATATTCATCAAGAATTCCTATCTTCTTAAAATTGCAAAATTTATGCAAAAAAACAATGAGCTGACTGATAAAGATCTTGAAGTCCTCCAAGAGCGCTTTCGCATTAAGCGGGGGCGCAGCTCTTCCGGAGTCCTTGTCGTAACTATTTTTACTGCACCCTATCCATCCTTCACGGACAGCGAGGGCATTTTTCATCAGCAAAAGTTCTCATGTAAATGGAACTGCTACTACTGTCCCAACGAGCCCGGACAACCGCGAAGCTATCTGAAGGGGGAACCGGGTGTATTGCGGGCAAACCGCTATGAATTTGACTGCTGTCGTCAGATGTGGGGACGTATGGAGCAACTTCTTGACATTGGCCATACAATCGACAAACTCGAGGTCATTGTACTAGGAGGCACATGGGCATCGTACCCCCACGAGTACCAAGAAGAATTCTTGAGGGACATGTACTATTCTGCGAACACATTTTGGGACATTGAGCGCAGAGAGAAACTGGAAATCGAAGATGAAAAGCGCATCAATCGAACCGCAACCTCAAAGGTGATTGGCCTTACACTTGAAACACGCCCGGATACCATCAATGTCGAAGAGATCATACGGTTTCGCAAGTATGGTTGCACGCGTGTCCAACTTGGCATCCAACATCTTGATGATGCCATTCTAAAAAAAATCAATCGACGCTGTACTTATAAGCAAACAATAGAAGCCATCGCGCTCCTAAAAGATTGGGGTTACAAGGTCGATGGACACTTCATGCCAAATCTGCCCGGGGCAACACCAGATCTTGACGACAAAATGTTCAAGACTCTTCTTAACCACACTATGTGCAATGTCACCGTCTCGGCACACATGGCACCCATCACAAAATGGACAATCTACAACATTGAGAACGAAGACATTCAAATCGATCAATGGAAAATATATCCATGTGAAGTGGTACCATGGACAGTCATCGAGAAGTGGTACAAAGCAGGAGAATACATGCCATATCCTGAAATCCACTTGGCCAAAATTATCTTGGATGCAAAACGCGCTGTATTTCCATGGATTCGTCTTAACCGCATTATACGTGACATACCGTCCGACTACATTATGGCATCAGGGGACCACCCAAATATGCGACAAGACATCCAAACTGCTATGAAAAAGAGTGGATACACGTGCAAGTGCATCCGATGCCGTGAAGTGAAACTTGATAAAATATCGGAAGAGCGCATTTACATTGCCCGGCAATATAACGGTTCAAATGGCATCGAGCTCTTTATTTCTTGTGAGTCACCCGACGAAGCAACAATTTACGGATTCGTGCGCTTGCGCATTCCCGAAAGCCACATGCCTACGTCATCGTCCTCGTCTTCGGCATCGTCTTCGTCTTCGGCCTCGGCCTCGCCATCATTCACCAACCATGCATGGATCCGCGAACTCCATGTTTATGGAAAAGTTCAAACAACCACAAAAAATAACATTCGAGGCGCAGATACACCGAATGCAACACAGCACAAAGGCATTGGTTCCACGTTGATGGAGGTCGCCGAAACGGTTGGCATCTCTTTTGGGAAATCTTCCATGTATGTCATTGCAGGCGAAGGCACAAAATCCTACTATGAGCGTCTTGGTTACCGTGACGCCCCATACGGTTACATGCATAAATCTTTGAAAACGAATGACACCATCCCCACTCGCGCATCTATGGACACATGCCAATCATGAGACATGTGTATGTTGCCCTTCTTTTTATTTTGTACAACATCTTCTAGTCGTTGAATAAAGTGCCCCAATGATTTTTGACTTGCATATAGCTTATGTGCTCGGATCAAATAGTGTTTCCAAAACATTGCACTCGTTATGCTTTTGAAGGACGCTGGAATCCTCAAACATCCTTTATTTAATTTACAAGATTCTATCATAGTATCCACCATGTCTTCCATGAATGTGTAAAGCTCCTCAATGTGATCACCAAGTCCTAACATCTCTTTCACGAAACCCGGATGCCATTTTTCAATGGCCGGCCGAACATTGTCGCGAATAATGCCGCGTTGGCTCCATGACGGCGTGCTGTCTTGAAGAAACGGAATACAAGCCTGTTTTGCGAATGCGTATATATCGCCTTTATTAACATTCAGAAGAGGTCGATAAAACCGAGTGCCACTTTGCATTACGATGTGATCCATGCCTTTTAGGTTGTCCGTCTTTTGTTTCTGGGCGATGTTGGTCATAATATTTTCAAAGCAATCATCTTCATTGTGGCCTAAGATAACACGTGGTTCATTGATCGCAAGGACTCGGTAAGATGCGAAGCGCACATCACGCGTATAAGTTTCATATGTGTCCCGCATACCAATAGTCATACACGGGCCTCTTTGAATCTCCGACAAGCGACGCACATGTATAGGAATATCCATAAGATGACACCAAGAGACAACAAAGTCCTCTTCCTCTATTTCACGGTTGCAATAGTTGATGTGCAACGCCACAACACTTGCCCCAAAATGCTTGAGCAAAGCAGCGCACACCATGGAATCCACTCCTCCACTGAGCGATACAATGAGTGGCTCGTCCGCGCCGCCGCCGGACTCGACGAAAGATTTTATGGCGGCGTAGCAAGGATTGGATTGAAGCTCGGGATACCTGCTCACATCGCAAATGTCAGTCGGTGCGTACTCTAAAATATTTTGAAAAGTATGCGCATTCCATCTGATTTCGCTATCCGGTTTCGGCATATAATTAACATGCGACCCTTGCTTGGGACATTTTGTATATGTGGCTCGTAAGAATCTCTTGAGAGTTTCACTTTCACCACGAGTGTTTATCCGCGTCCATGTTGTCTTGATCACATCCATGATATAATTGACATTGTTTGTGTGGCGAAAGGGTAACAATGCAAACATATACTCTTCATCATTCAACTCGTCCAAGTTTGTCAATAAATGCATCTTTGAAATACTAACGGCACGGTGTAAGAAAAAGGCAACTATGTGATTGGCTTGCTCATTACGATAGATGTGTCGAGGTAGTTGGTCAAATAGAATAACTTTACTTATCAACACTTCAATGCCGTTACCCGCCCTGCCCAACCCGCCCGCGCCTACGCCCGTGCGATCCAATAAGTCAAAATACTTATCCCGTAAATATTCGTCATCTGAACCGGTTGGTTTAAACCACCAGTTCCTGTTTTCGGGAAGAAACCACTCGTCGTATAGATCAGCAAGAGACATTAGAATGCATTGATATAATAACAAAATAAATCTTAAACTAGGCTCAAATTTTCACATCGAGCGGTCAATCTGTTTTGTGAAAAAACACGTACAGTCCTCAATGCCTTGCATGGAGAGGGCGACGGCTTCATTAAGATAAAACAAGTCTTCAAATGTGTCTGAAAGAGAAATGGCCACCAATACATCAAGAGCCTCTTTGTTCATAGCATTTGCGAAGAAGGCTTTTGCAGTGTCCATAACACCACCACCATCACAGTCGCCGTTACATACACCATCACCTACATGATCATGAACATTAATGCATGTTTGGACCGTATCAAAAAGGTACTTTAACCTCATTGCCATATCATATATTTTGTGTTATTTATATTACAAAATCGTATCAATTTTTATTTAAGCCTGAAAAAACACCTAGTGGAAATGATAAATCCATTTGAGCTTTTGGGCCTCGAACAAGGGTGCTCCCTACAAGAGTTGCGCAAAGCCTATTATGACCTTGCCCTCTATTGCCACCCTGACAAGGGCGGTAGCCCGAATGACATGATTCTTTTACAAACAGCATATGCTTGGATAAAGAATCAGCTCGAAATAGTAAAAGAGCAAGGAGAACAGACATACGAGTCCATCCAAGAGTCATATGAACAGTACAAAAACGAATTTCCGATATCAAAAGTACCCAATTTTATAAGCATTGCATCCGAAGCACTCGATTACAACAAGGAGAAATTTCAAGAAATATGCAAAGCCGAGTTTGTTCCGGAGGACTGGATTGAGCCCATGTATGAGGCCATTTTGCTTCGGCTTTTTACAATCCTGCAAATGGACCAATATGTGCAAAACTCCAATCTCGCCATTTCGGATGAAACATCGAGCTCCTTATCTGCAAAACTATGGGATGTTGTTGTGCGCGAAGTGCGCCTCATGTCCAAGCAAGGCTTTGAAGTCGGCGGAGGGAGCTCAGTACCACATGGTTACGGAAACATGATGGATAAACTTCCGATGCGTAATATTGAACTTCCTATCAGCAACGGCTTTGGAAGAAAAGAACTTATCAAGTATGAATCGCCGGAATCCATCGTGAGCTCTGAATCAACAACCGTCAATATGATTCAACCACAAGACAAACTTGAGGACTACTCTATCTACCAAAACGGCATTTATGATTACAAATTGGCCTTCTCTGAGCCTTGCGACGATGCCATGCTTCAAATGGGGCTAACCACCGAGCAACAAGAGCGCATACAATTGCAACCAAGCGCTCTTCTCGAAACCTTTCAAGCCGCCCGTCACGAGCAAGACGAAAATGCAAAAGCAAATCAAGAACAAGACCCAACGGTATCTCTCGGTTTTACAAACCTAAGCTTAAAAAAATGATCATATAACTAACAAAGCCACCAATATCAAAGCCACCATTCTTGTTCCGCCAAATCGCCGAAAATGAAAATGGATATCTGCTTCTTGAACGACAAGATTGAGTGTTCTGCTCATTACGAAACAGACGTTGAGCTACAACTTCCCAGCGACTGGAAAACATCATATCTTATGGATGGGCTCAACATTGCCAATGCATCCTATTGCACCCCCTGCTTTGAAGCGCTACTCAAGGCACATGAAGAGCGCCATGGTAAATCTTACTACAAAACATGGGAAGAAGGAGTCGAAGGAATCATTGAACAGTACTGTCATTGTCCAATTGTTTGTTTCATATATGATAATCATGTCCTATACTCAGATATGCTCGATAATATGGTGAGCATTTCAACCTATCCTATTGAAGTCATGCGTCTTCTCGACACGATTATGATGTCAGTAGAAAAACAAATACAAAAAGATGTTCAGCACTGCGATTTTGATGAAGAATGGATCAATACACAGACAACAAATGCACTTCAACAAGTTCAGTTTAAAAGTGACATGCGGCTCCTTGAAGAGCGATTGACTAAATCGCGCTGACTTTCTTAGGTTGAACGCTGACGAGTTGCGTCTTCAAGTTATTTTTTTGTTCATTGAAAAAATCAAAGGTACATTCATGATCATTTGCATCTTTGTGCTTGCGACAATAGGTACCGCCGCATTTGCACTTGCCTGTCACAGCGTCCGACAAATTTAATTTTTTCGTGCAAATTTTACACGACATTGCCAATGCATAAAGGTGTGCGTGAAAGCCGACCTACATATTCATCATTTTTTATCTTCGTTGCGGCCCAAAAAGTATGCCGCAATGTGCTTTTCAAGTTTTTCACCCCCTTTTCTAGTGAATTGAACTAGACCAACGGTATTTACAGTTATGTCAGTCTCGGGGTCATACTCATTTTTGACCAGTACATTCCACCTTTCTTGATAGCGCCTATCCGCAATGCTTCCATGGTAATGATGTAGGATAACACCCTTCACATACCCTAATCTCAAGCCACTGCATCGATCTTGAAACTCCTTGAGCTTTTGGATATAGTTTGCATGGATTCCACCAGGATGACTTGATTCGACCTTGCCAATGAGAGCAAGAGCCATGTGATGGTCTCCCGATCCCAAAATACCAAAGTCGATCAATCGTTTCATCTTACGGTATGCACCTCGCGTACATGCCCATGCAAAGCCGGGATGCCAAAACCCGTACTTGTAAGTTTTCGTGTATTCATTTCCACTTTCTTTGAACATATATCCAAAACCACGGTCCTCTTTTAGGACCTCATAATCTGGCCCCATGAAGAGTGCCCTTTGAAACATTTGGACGACGTCATACTTGTTGAGCTCATTGATAGTGTCTTGTACCCAATTGTCATTGACAAATGTGAGATCGGCATCGATCCATGAAACGTACTTCCATGTGTTTGGGAGGTGATGAATGCCAATATTGATAAGGTTTTCCTTTATCCAAAGTTGATGTTTGCTTGTGCATCGTACGTGCATGTAGATGTCCGAAAACATAGGAAGGTCATAATCTCGCTCTTCCAATCGGCATTCTACAAGAACAATGCGAATGCCTTTTTCTGACTTTATCCGATTTACAAACTCAATGAGAAGCTGCTTTCTTGACGCATATTTGCAGTAATTGAAGTAGGGAATGATTACATATAAAAACGAATCATCACTTGCAACAACTTCCGGTTTCGGGAAAATTACAGGGGGTGCGTTCAATGTTGCGGGTTGAAGCATCCCTTTTCGCGAATCATATGACGACGCACAACCTTGCATATGTGCTTTGAATTTTTTTAGAGAATTGAACATCAATGTACTTGTACTTATACTTATTACATGATCATGAAATAAAACTTTATACTCTGGACAATGTAAGAATGCAAGGATGCGAACGACTTACACTTCTTCAATCATCGAATCGTTTTAATGGACTTGGATATCGAATGCACGACAAAAGTTACTTAGTGTGTTTTAAAGACACCAAACAGGCCATTGCTTTGTCAAAAACGATATCCGTTTCATCACATATGTGCTTGTGTCCCGCGAAAGGCACCATGATCTTTCAAAAGGCAAAAGCGAATGCAAAGATCCCACGACGACCCTTTGTGATTTGTGAGCGGCCTATCAAAGACCTCATGATGGTCCGAAAGCAGTTTGGGATCGGCGTCATTATTTTGGACAGCTTGCTAGAAGATACACCAATTTCAGTTTCATATGAAGCAACTGCATATGATCCAATATTTGACATGGAAACTTTCCGTGCGTACTGCTCATACCAAGTTCGACCATTGAGCGAAAAATAAACCCCAAAATATATTGTTCCCAAAATGCCTTGAAAAATGAAAAATAGAGCATCAACCTCTTCTCCATAAACATCATCAAGCCCCCTCAAACCCGCCCCAAACATCTCAAAACACAAAATGGCTCAGTCGAATCCGAAGGCGATGAAGCGCATGATGCGCGATCTGCTTCTATCATACGAGAAGAAGTACAAGATGGAGAAGTTCATTATATACTTCATGTCCGATGCATGCGAAACACTGCTGATGGACATCGTTACAAATGCGACCAAGTGCATGAAGCATGCAAAGCGCAACAAGCTCATGGTAAGTGACGTTCTTCTTGCATTAGAAATGAAGTAAGGGCTTAAAAATAAAAATAAAAAATATGTAATAAGAAATGCAAGTCAAAAGTGGTAGCTCGCTTTTTGTTACTCCCACCAAACGCCATGTCTCCGTTTGTGTGCATGCCACTCCAAAACCAAAGGAGATGATTTCTAAGAAAATGGTAGATCACGCTTTTATGGAGGCAACAAAAATATGCAAACAAACGGCATCGGATCATGAATGTGCGGTGCAGTGGGATAGCGCCTATGAAATTTACATCGAGTATGTTCATCAGAAAGAACGCAAACGCATGTGGGACAACGAACACAATGAGTCCGATGACGATTGGGCAAACTTCAAAGAGACAAGCAACAACTGGGAAAACTTCAACAGCACCCGCGAGTACGATTTATAAATGCTGCCGGCCCAAAACTTCCAAAACGTTTTTTGGCACACAAAGGTTGCACCATAGTCTCATTTTTTTCTATAAATCTTTAAAGATAAAAATGGGTCGTGCTCACGTTACTTTCAAGTGTGTTATTGACAAAAATGAGACTGCTACCCATGGCCCCATATGCGGCAAGAAAAAATGCGAGCGTCTTTTCAAATGCATTCCCATTGAGAAGCAAGAGCTCATTACCAAACTTTACAAAGAGCTTCGCGATGAGTACAAAAAAAAACTAATAGTCAAGCTTGTTGTAAAGGATGAAATAGAAACCATGCAATTGTACGCCAATAAAATCATTAACACACAA
>Ga0208975_1000290_pt1 | contig 26254 bp, 27 predicted proteins | sample GreLakmeER78MSRF_FD_187700 | JGI IMG/M metagenome (GOLD analysis project Ga0208975, IMG submission 187700) | Freshwater lentic microbial communities from great Laurentian Lakes, MI, USA - Great Lakes metaG ER78MSRF (SPAdes) | ecosystem: Environmental > Aquatic > Freshwater > Lake | place: Great... | reverse complement strand
TTGCAAGCACGGCCTTTGACATCGCAACTGCACCAGCAAAATTAATTGGCAGCATGGCCTCATCCGTTGGTGGTTGGCTATTCGGATCTGGCTCAGATGAGAAGGCAATGGGAGGAGCGCAAGCAAGTCTTTCCAAGACATCAGATCAAGATGTCATGGAAAATGTAAGCACAACACTTTCTTCTCTTTTTGATGGTCCAGATTCAATAATAGGATCCATCGGATCAAGCGTCAAAGGACTAATAGAGCCATTAGGAATTCAATCAAGCATAGCTAGTGAACTTGCAACCTCGCCATCGGTTGCTACAGTTGTTCCGCCAGGTATAGGAACACAAGACATGGTGCAAAGGGATAAAGTTACATCTGAGCCAGGATCGACAAATGTTGGTTCTCCAGAGTTGAGTGATATAGCCAACGAAACATCACAGCAAACAATACTGAATGAGCAAATGGTTGAGCTTCTAACTAAGTTAGTTGATGCCATGGGTGGTGGAGAAAGTATGTCGTCTGGTGGTGGTTCGGCACCAGATGCAGATACATCGTCAAGAAAAACAATGAATAAGCCATACATGAATGCTAAGTGGGCATATGGAGCCTTCATGCAGACATCAGGCAAGCAAGTATCAAACATCGGAGCCGGAACGAAATAATTTAAGGGGTTGAAAGTGAAAGCAACAAGAAAAGACGGAAGACTCGTTCCATTTGATGAATGCTACATATACAGCACATTGGCAGCTGCCGGTCCATTGTATTCAAAGGGTGATACCAACACACTTTACTTTGACAATCTTCCAGATATCAGTGATAAAAAGTCGGCAAAATATAATGATGAAACAGGTATTGGAAGAGGCGCACCATTCAAGGTGTATGCAAATTCAGAAAATAGAATGATAACATGTGAATGTCATTTTTTTGTTCAGCAAGCTAGCGGGCCACAATCGGCTTCGGCAATCAAAAACACACTTCGTTGGCTTGAAGCTCATGTCTATCCCCAACAAGCAGGTACTGGAACTTACATTCCACCTCCAATATTGCAAATAAAGTGCTTTAACAATATAGCGGATGATACGCTATGCGTAGTTTTGAATAATTATAATGTGAAATTTGACCCAGCAGTTCCATGGGATGAAACAGAGGGAATCCCATACAAACTTGATGTAAGTTTGGACTTTGAAGTCGTGTATCAGTCATCTGATCTTCCATATGCAGAAGACATCGTAAGAAACGGCGGCACTCAGTAATCGGGAGAATAAACAATGGCAAATAACATAGAAGTTTCAAGAATACAAGCAAGAAAAATGGTAGCTGCAAATAGCAGATACGAAGACAGTACTGTTATCTATTATGGAGAAAACAAATACATCACATTCCCGCTCTACAGAAGATCAACCACAAGGCGATCTCAAAATGACAAATACACGGTTATTGGAAAAGGTTATGAATACCGACCAGATCTTGTTGCAGTGGATTTTTATGGAACTAGCATGTTTTGGCATCGTATTCTTGAAGCCAATGGAATAAGTGATATATGGGATTTTAAGTCTGGACTTAGCATTAGAATTCCAGGATCTATTTATTGAGGTGATTTATGGCTTGTAATATTAGTGGGGATGCCGCAGAGTGCCTTTGTGCAAAACCAGCAGAACCACCAGCTGGTCGTGTTTACGCTCCATGGGTTGAACTTGATATACGAGGACTGCAAATTTATTGCGGCAACGAATCGCTTCCAAGCGATCCACATACTATGGCTATAAGTTCTATGCAATATGGGATGAGTCGAGGAAATGGTGGAATCACAGTTGAATTTGAGATTCTTTCTGAGGGTTCTGAAGGGTACAAAAAGCTTTTTGACTTGATGAACAAAACAATTAAACTTGCCCCTGAAGAAATAAAAAACACAAGATTTCGTTTTGGGTGGATTTTAAAAGATTGTACCAATAATGTTGATTTTGAAACACAATTATCACCATGGATACATATTTTACCGGTAAAAATGTCAACTAACATTGACAAAGGCATAGCGAAAATTAAGCTTGAATGCAAAGATCTACTTGAGAGACACAATGATCGCCGTGTGACAGCAAATATAGGCTCAGAAGGAAACCTTATACATCTTAAAGATGCTATAATACAACTTTGCGACACTCAAGATCCAACAATTGATGTCGAGTTTCGCAACAGAAAGGGTGATGGTGACTTTGATTTTGAGAGAGAGCCAAGAGGGTATAAATCTGTTTGGCAGTCCAATGAACTTACACTTTTAGCAACTATAAGATCATGGGTTAGCACTACAAAAACTGCAGATAAAAAAGGAGTTTATTTTAGATATGATCCGGTAGACACAAAATTAGTCATTCAAGAAGATGATGTATGCAGAAAACCAGAAGTTTGTGCTTGCGACGGAGTCATAGACTCATATGTTGTCAATGGTGGAAATTGCAGTCCAGTTATAGAATTTAATCCAGAAATAGACTGGATTCTTGATGCTGGTGGCTTTGGAGGCCAATCTGGTAGCGGAAGTACAAGTGAACAAAATAAGGCGCAAGAACCTTTAGAGCTTCAACCAATTGAAGGAAGCGGATCTGGAAATGAGCAAGCAATTCCAGTTGAGTATAGTCACACCATACCACAAGAACAACATGGTAAAATGTTGAACGAGGCAACAGCAGCCAACACTCTAGCCAATAAACCATTTGACACCGCAAAAAGTATTCAAGGAGAACTTGTTATAATTGGAGATGTAAAATATGCAAATATAACAGATATAGGAAGATACATATCCATATCAGTTTTAAGCCCATATAAAATTGATGGCGGATTTATGAGTCCATGTACATGGATAGCTAAACCACCAACAAATAAAACACTATCGAATAAAAAATGGATGCTTGAGGGTGTTGATCACCAAATAGATTCTGGCAAGTTTATAACTAAACTAAAAGTAGGCTTGGCAGTTCCTAATGCTGAACTAGCGGCAGATGAACCTATTGGTGGCGAAGGCAGTTGCGGGCCTATGACAGACGGAACCGGCGATGGCACCTTCAAAGGAGAAGAAGTTTAATGAGTGTATCAAGCAAAATAGCAGAATTAGAAAGAAAAGTTTTGAGCCTTACAAATCAACTAGGAAGCGTAGAGTATTCCACGGTCGCCATTGCAAGAACGAATCAAAAAAGTCAAACGAGCGATACAAAGGATATGCACTTTGGCTTGATGGTTGGTCTTGTCATAGAAACAATAGATATATGGAAGCAAAATCGTGTCAGATTTTTCTGTCCCAAGCTGCATAGAGCAGATGTTCAAATAAAACAACTTCCATGGGCTCATCCTATTTCGGCAATGGGTGGATTTGACGACTCGGGATTAAGTTGGGTTCCACCAGCTGGGTCTTCAATTGCCCTTGTTTTTGAAAGTGGAAATAGAAGTTCTGCCTTTTATATTGGAACCATTTGGTCTAGAAACAGAGGTCCAGAAGGTCAACACAATTGGGGTGTCAATCACCTCATGGATGAATATTACAAAATATGGGAAGGCCATAGAAAAGGATATCTTGTTGGCCCCAATGATGAAAGCCAAGTTTTACCTCCATGGAATACCGAAAGCTACAATGGTTTTGATCTAACCTCAATTTTAGACTTTGCAGACATGCCTGAAGTTCAAAGAATCATCACATTTCCAAACATTTACGGATTCAAGACACCAGAAAAACACGCTTTAAAAATGGTGGATGGTGATCCAAAGTGTAATAGACGATGGAAAAGAATCGAGCTTACGAGCAGTACTGGTAACTGGTTGATGCTCAAAGATGACCACCTTCACTATGGTGGTCAATGGGCGCACCCAGACTGTAATGTTACATTTCCAAATACTGATGAAATAGTAGCTGATGATGATGTGAGTTGCATTGAAGGAACTCCAGAGGCTCCATATCCAGACATGGCAAGATCGATAGGCATTGACGCTGGCATAATAGCATCAGACAGCAATCCAAATCAAGGAATTGCAGGCTTAAGCGAAATAGCCAAAGCACTTGCAACGAAAACACAAAAAGTAAAAGATATTGTACCAGATTATGTCCCAACATCTGAAGTTCCAATATGTGGAAAGCTAATTCCAAGATTTTCTTCACAAGCAAGAACTGGGCATCCAAAATCATCAAGATATAAGCAGCAAAAAGGACAAAATCCATACTTCAAACATGAGAATGAATGCCGTCCCTATAAAGGACCAGAGACACCACAGAACAACACTTGTGATTTACCTCAGTCTGGAATACAGCTCATGAGTGTTGGCGGTCACACATTCGTAATGGATGATTCCGTTAGTTGCCCAGTGGGCATACCAGAATGGGAAAGAAGCCTAAAACCATTTGACTTTGGTGCAGAGAACATATTTGAAGGCAGAACATACATCAAATCAGCTACAGGACACATGATTGAGATGTCAGACCTTGAAAAAGAACCTGAAGTAAGGAGTGAATGGAATGGAATCAAGCTTTTAACTGCATTTGGCAACAGAATTGAGCTTAACGATCATGAAAAATCAAAATGTATAGCTGGGAAACACCGTGGCATCAGCATGCAAACTACAAGCAAGCACCAATTTGAAATGATTGATGAGGACAATGAGCAATGCGGTAGTGGATCAAGAAAAAGTTTGAGTCCAGAAAAACAAAATGAAGAGCAAAATCCTGTTGGTCATGGTGGAGATCCAAAGCCTCTTGCTAAGAAAGCTTATGTGAAAATAAGGTCTGGTTATGGCCTTGAGTTCATCATGCGTGATGATAATTCGCAAATAACCACTCAAAGACAATACATCAAGATTTATTGTCCACACTATACAAACTGTAGGGGACCACACATACATCAATATCAAGAATCACCAAGTGGCCCTGGGCTGGTGTTCCTTCGTGTTGCCGGTAACCATATTATAGCAACAACAGACAATCAAGTTGAGATCATAGGTGATATAGGTGGATGTTCCAAGCCAAACAATAAAATAGAGTTGATCAGTAAGTTGAAATTAGTATACACAAGAGACTTCTATGTTAACATCACTAAAAAATCGCATATCTTCTATGCAAATGATGTCATAGCTTTGTTCGCAGGGAAAGATGGTCCAAAAAACAGTCCAAGAATTGGTAGATTGTGCGTATTTGACTTAAAGACACAGACAATTAGATTGAGTTCCAAAATTATAGCTAGTGTCGGCAAAAATGATCCATGTATGTCGATTACCCACATTCTACCTTTGGCCAGAAAAAGATGTAATCCAGATAATGAAACACCAACCACAGGCGGTGGACAATAATGAATCAGAAAAGCTTCAAGGGCGCACCATACCCCATAACAAAAAATCCAAAAGGTTTTTTTTATACACAAAGTGGTGTCGATCAAGTCAAATCAGACATGATTGTATTATTGCTGACAAACCCAAGAGAAAGGGTGATGCTGCATGACTTTGGCACCCCGCTTCGCAAACTTTTTTTCAATCCTAATGATCCAGGAACTATATTGGAAGCAAAGGCGATGATCGCTAACTCACTTAAGATGTGGGAACCAAGAGTGGCAATTGAGAACATATATATTCAGTCAAGGTTGGACTCGGATAGCGCAAACCCGAATGATCCAGACCCAGAAAACGAGCATGTGTTGCTCATCAGAATAACATTCTTTGACAGACTCGATATCAGGACGATCAACGAGCTGAGGCTAGAGGTCCCACTAGGAGCTTGATATGACCAATAACTGTCCATTTAATGTAGAACCTTATGCCAAGGCTGAGATCATAAAGAAGCCTAATGTATTCAACCTAAATTATACAAACCAAGATTTTTGGAGCATGAAAACAAGACTTTTGCAATTTACACAGCAAAGGTTTTCTAGTGAGTTCTCAGATTTTGTTGAATCTTCTTTAGCGGTCATGCTTATAGAAAACTGGTCATTTATAGCCGACACACTGTCCTTTAAGATGGATCAGATTGCCAATGAGATATTCATTGACACCGTAACAGAAATAGAAAATGCATTCAGATTGTGCAAATTGGTTGGCTTTCAACCAACAGCACCTATTGCAGCAAAAAGCTATTGGACAGCCAGTTTGACAAACGCAATAACCACAGATATTACAGTAGCCACACCAATACGAGTGCAAGTAAATGGTGGCGGCGAGTCGTTAGACATGGAGCTTTTTGCTGCGGATGCTGAGGGAAATCCATTATTCGATGAAGATATTCTATTGCCGGCAAATTCATTGGTTAACGCAAGCATTGTCGGCCTTGAAGGTCTTACCAGAATAGAGGAAGTTGCAGGGACTGGTGCAGCCAATCAAACGATAAGAAGTGGTTTCAGCACTGTCTTATTTGACAGCATGAAAGTTGAGGTTGATGGAGTTCTGTGGAACAAAGTTGATTTCTTCACAGAGTCACAACAGCTTCGTGAGTACCGTGTAGAATACAATTCTGATTTTAGTGCTTTTTTCATTTTTGGTAATGGTGTTGCAGGTATGGTGCCAACTGTAGGATCTTTGATTAACATCACATATAGAACAGGTGGTGGAGTAAGAGGAAATCTTGTAACAAATGCCACACAAGAAAGCATTCTTGCTACTGTCCCAGGATTAAGCTATACAGTTCCGATTTTTCTTAACAACTACACTAGAGCTCAATACGGCTTTGATGGCGACACCATTGATGACATCAGACGCAAGCTTCCAGCCTATCTTAGAACACAAGACAGAGCTGTGACTGGACTTGATTACAAAACACTAACTGATCAGTTTGCGACTCCGTACCAAGGGCAGATTGGTAAGTCGATTGCTGTTCTTCGTAATCATGGTTGTGCAGCCAACATCATAGACATTTATGTTTTGGCAAGGAAAGACACCGAAACTTTAGACAACGCATCAGACCAGCTTAAAACAGCGTTGATGAATTATCTTGAGTCAAAAAAGATGATAACAGATTACATCTGCATCAAGGATGGTGTTCCTGTCACAATTGATGTTAACATATCTGTAACAGTAGACAAATTTTACAAGAAATTTGAAGACGAACTGAGAATCAAGATATTGAACAGGGTCAACAGCTTTTTCAGCATTAGCAGATGGGAGTTTGGACAGAACCTAAAAGAATCAGATATAGTAAAAGAACTGTCTGATCTCAAAGAAATTTCATCAATTGACATTGCCTTTAGTACAGATGTTTCACCAACGGCGAACAACATCGTAACAGCAAAGTATTATGAGATAATCAGACCTGACATCATCGATTTAGGATTCGTTTACGAATAAAAAAATGACACAGAAGCGAATTACAGAAAACCCGACCCTCAATGATGAGATTGTTCTAGAGTTTACAACTCCTGATGACAATGGATGCCTCCTTGCAGATCCATACAAGGTCGACAAGATTGTCATATATTTCATTGAGAGAAGTTTTGTTGACCCAACCCTTAACGAATACACCCAAGACATCTATGAGAGCGAGAAGCTTGCTGCCACGATAGCTGCCGAAAAGCTTGCTTGCGAAAATCCTAACGAAAAAAATATATTCGAAGCTAAAAAACTTCGAGCAGACCTTGATAGCAGCGTTAAATCCCAGAAGTTTTACTACAAAGATGCAACTCCGATATTCACTGTTGGAACCGACATGTTTCCAGCTTGGCTTTCAACTGACCAAGACAACGCATTGATCCAAAAAGTAAATGAAGACAGTGAAAGCAACACGCTGTATGGTAACTTTAAATATGTTTGGAAACCATTCAGCTTCCGTGAGGGTGATTACTTCGTATGTTACACTTGGACATCCGTAATAGCTGGCACAACCAAGTTAAGTCATCAGAAGTTTAGCATAGTGAGTGTGGATGTTGAAGCCAATGCAATCCCATCGCACTTCACGCCTCCAGAAAAATATCCAACTCTACTTGAACGATATACACCAGATATGTTCAAGACAAGACTGAGTCAGTTTGACAGAACACCTGATGTAATTCAAAAGCTAAATTTGGCGATTGCCGATGGCTTTGCGGTGCTTGAAAATTATGCCAACCAGTTGATTGATCTTTATGATGCAAATGTTCTATCTGAGTCATTATTGCCATTTTTGTCTAACCTTTTTAACTTAAGACTGAAGACAACTGATCCATACAGATGGAGAAGGCAAATCAAAAACGCTGTTCCATTATTCAAGAAAAAAGGAACAATTGGCGGTCTTAAAGAATCATTGGATCAAGCAGGCGTCAAATTCATTAAGATTACAAGGCTATGGCAAGTCATATCTAATCACACATGGCAAGAGATCTTCACATACGATGGAGAAAATGATTTTTTCATATTAGAAAGAACCGCTCTGCCAATTGATCTAGATAACTTCGAGCTGTACATCAGATATGTTGATAGCGACATCTGGACTAGTATTTCCTCAGACTACATCATCTTTGACGAGGTTGATGGCTTGTCAATACTTAGGTGGGTTGGCGACACGCTTTCTGTGTCATCAATAAATCTAACTATAGGCGATTCCATCAGAGTCGTGTACAAAGTCATAGAAATATCTACTGGAACTCAGCAAACAATTGAGAATTACATCAGGATGCTACCATTGATGGATTCTCGTGACGAGAGGGATAACGAATACCCGATTAAGAACTGGAATGTAAGGCTAATTGAAGAGACAGATCCACTATTTGACATTATCATACCAACGAAAACACCATTCCACGATGATATCGTTTTTGGAAAAGTAAGGACAGAGTTTCCCTACAGCGAAAACATCTACAACATGGATGAATACAATGGAAGTATCCGCAACAGCAAAGATCCATGTGATATAGACAAGAACTTTGTAGACCCATGCCACTCCGGACTCAGCAGTAAATACAACATAGACCTTGAAATAGAGTATTTAAGTAACGACAGAATAGTCGAGGCCAACGATGTTCTCCGTGAGTGTTTGCCATTCCATGCAGTTTTACATGTTATGAACATATATGGTGGAATTAACGAGGTCGTCATACCTCCCGAAGAAGATTTTGAAATACTTGTGACATTCCTTCAAAATGCGTTCACCATATCTGGAAACGCACAAATGTGGTTCAACAGAGTAATGATAAATGGGATTACGGGTTCGCAAGCAGTACTTCGCAGTGACCTGGCCACATCTAGCATTGTTGATTCGGGAACAGGCATAGCCTACAACGACAGTGTGGTTCTTTTCTGTGGTGAAGTGAACTTCAAATCGATAGGCATGATCAATGATGGAACGGCCATACTCAAGATACTAGGTGGAACACTTGCTGGTGATTACAATGTGGATAGCCCAACGCCAAACACAGTCAAGATTGTTTCGATTACTGAACCAATAAATGAGACAAATAACATTTTCAGCCCAAGACTTGCACTCAACCAGAGAGCATTCAGTTTCAGACTGTCAAACCCTATAGATGCATCAAGCACCATCAATATATACCAAGACAATATTTTCAAATTCACCGACGAAAGCCAATCGTTCAATAACTTTAAATCGCTTTGGGATGTCAGCCGTGGATATAGCACAGCATCTTGGAAGATTAAAATACCAGTATATTCAGCAACCCCATTAAACATTATCAATGTTCAAAGTGATGGATCGATCATGCTAGAAGATGGCGGAAGTCTACCATCAAGTTCTGCTACATCCATTTCATACACAGCATATGATCAATACAACAACGAGCTGTTCACAAGCTCATCTGGTGTGCTTGTTGTGACCTCAAGGGGAAGAACAGAAGTTCTCAACACAACCTTGCATGATGTGAAAAATGTTTTCTTAATAGGTGATTACCAAAATATATCAGGTACAGAGTATAAAATAACTGGATTCAAGGATGGTGCAGATGACCAGTTTTATATCGATGGATACACAGGAGGCGATGTTGCTGGGGCGAGTTTGTACACATATAGGCGCCTCTTGGACAACAAAGTTGGTTATTTGAGCCATAAGGGTTTAAATATTCAAATATCTGGAAATATTGAATCAAGTCTATCCATAAACAATGGCGAAAACAGCCTTGTCGCAACGCCACTTGAGGATGATCATTTCAAGGAAAATTACCTTATTGACATCAATGGAAAACTATATTTAATGGCCAATATAAACGGAAATAGCCCAGTTGGAAACACAACAATAGCATTGGATGGTCCAGATTCCTACTGGAAAACACTTGTTAATGGCGGCACATCTACACCTTACAGCATATATCGTTATATTAAAACGCAAGATATTACTATACAAGGTCAGCAATTTGACCTCGAACCGGCCACATTCGACACTATTGATAGGCGTGGCAGAGTTACCATTGGAAATGATGCATCTGGAACCGAAGAAATAAAGATGCTTCAAGTTCCAAAAGATAATTTTTTAGAATCAACCAGCCAAAAAGAAGGGGTTGAATTTATAATAGAGTACAGAGACGGTACAAGAAAGAAAGGTGATATATGACAGAATTACATGAACCATTAAAAGTGATTGGAATCGTGGAGAGGATCATCGAGTATTCCGATGGTCGCAAGGAGGTATCCGAAGTCAAAAATACCATCCTCCGCAAAGGAAGAGAGGCGCTTGCTAGTAGCTTGGCAAACAGCATCGGGGCAACCTACACATTCTACATCAATCGCATGATCTTTGGTGATGGTGGCACGGCCGGTGGAACACTCAAGGTTGTTGACAGTGCAAGAACTGCGCTTTTTGGCGTAACAAGGGCTAGCAAGCCAGTAATCAGTTCGGTTGACCCTAATATCCTAAGTCAAGTAGTGTTTACATCCGTTCTATCCTTTGATGATGCTAATGGGTATGCAATAAACGAGATGGCTTTACAGATGTCAAATGGCGATCTTTACAGTATGGTTGCATTTGCTGATCTCAATAAGACAAGTAGCATGCAGATAACATTTAACTGGCGACTTTCATTCATCTAAGAGGAAACATGCCAAACACAATAAAAATTGTTAAGATTAAAAGCAACGAGGCCGGCAAAGAAATCAACATGCTTGTGGTCGGAAATGAAGTTTTCGACTGGGGCATAGATGATAAATCGCTTATTCAAACAAAAAAGATGATTGATCAAAGACCAGATATGCGTGAGTCCATATCAATGTCCATAATCAACCACTTTGTTGAATGTTTCAGCGAATTCCTTGGTCGTGAGACGACACTACCTGAGATTGTGTCGGCCATAAATAAGGGAGAAATTTAATGAGCAAATCGCTCAGATACGACGAGAACGACAACAGGTTCTACATCAGTGATTCAACCATAAAAGGCGCTGGTAAGGGACTATTTGCCCGTCACAAAATAAGTAAGGGCGAAAAAATAGATATCAGTGGTGTGGTTGTTGAGAAGAATTCATACGCTGATAAATGTACAACATACGCAAACAATTACAAGTTCGCTCTAGATGTCATACAGCTTGGAAATGGCGAATTAGTTGCTGGCAACAAGATGGTTATACCACTTGGCTTTTCTGGTATGGTAAACCATATGGATGAAGAGTCAAAAAGAAATGTACAGATAGAAAGCATGGGCAACGAGAGCATAGCCTATGTGTTTCTGCGTGATGTGGCCAAGGATGAAGAAATACTTGGCAACTATGGCGATAACTGGCAGAACTTGCTCAGCTGGATGCAGAAGCAGCATGAGTCCAACAAGACAGACAAAAAGGATTGGCAAAATTTTCTTGAGCTTAACCTTTACGAACTTGGGAGAATTTTATGAACTATTGGCTTGATAAGAAAGCAAATCAAACACCAGCTGAGAACAATATAAAGAAGTTGCGAAAACGCACCTTCATTTTCAAGCAGAACCACATAGATAAAAAGAAAATTGATACCAAAGCACTCATCGAGCGCCTTAAGGATCAGTTCAAAAAAATAACCAATTAAATAGTCATAGACAAAAGGTGAAACATGGTCGATCTATCTAAGATACCTGTGCCGGAATATCAACCAAACCAGCCATACCACTGGGAATATGATAATTTACCCATAAAAAATTTAGTGCTTCGTGATGAACTCATAAACAATGAGCTTGAAAACGCTTCGCAAATACTTCGCAATGGGGCTGGAACCCAGGGCAACATGGCCAACAGGATTGATCAATCTATTGACTCGGATGGGAACCTAAAGCCTATCGCCATTGATCAAGCGCTTCATAGTATAGCGGAGCATACAGATGCATCCAAGGATGTTGATGGTTCTGAACTCAGCTATATACAAAATACACTTGGGTTTAACAGTATTACAAACCCCATATCCTTTGTTCGTATGCTTGAGGCTGAACGCTCTAAGCTTAACCTTATAGCAGATGAAGCCACAAACATTGATTTTAATGTCCAAAGCCCAAGCTCAATAGTATCAATTACTGAGGGAAGCATATCATTCCAGCCCTCTGATACCATAACATGGGACATAACGGCTCCAGCCACGCCATCCCAACCATTTGTCATCAAGCCAAATCTTAGTATTGGCACGACTTTCGCTCATACTCACTACTATGACCTTGAGCCAATAACTGTAGATTATCAAAACTATTCAGTAACCAGCGTCAACACTCCATATATCCAAGGAAGCTTGCGTGTTTTCGTGAATGGTGTTAGAATAAATTCTGATTATTTGATTTATTGTCCAAGTAGCAACCCAACAATGTCGTGGACTCTCAATAAGTTCACGCCAAACCATACTGGTGGAACATTTGCGCTTGACAATGCCTTGTCGTCGCAAGACATCATCAGAATAGATTTTGATATTTCCTTGACATGAGAAACAAATGTACGAACCAAAAGACATTGACATCGGCTTTGTAATTATAGCGCCTGAAAACAACCCAAAGCATGTGGAAATAACAGTCTCATCAATATCAGCAAAGTATGGCGAAAAGCCATTTATAACAGTAGTCACGGATTCCATACTTGAGCAGACTATGGATGAAATGTCAGTTTTTGGAAAATTGTTTTGTGCAAAGAATACATATAGCTCTTTACTGAGCATGGGAATGAAAAATGCTCCAGCAGAGTGGAACATAATAGTTATATCTGGCACACCGATAAGAAATCATGCTCACCGCAAGTATTCTTGTTTCATCGAGTCACACAAAGACATACTTTACCCGATAATTGACAGAAAAATGAACTTTGTGGATGGCTCCGTAAATGGAATCATGATCCACAGGGATGCCTATACCGATCTTGGCGACATGCCAGAAACGCCTAATCTCAGCGAATGCAAAGCCGCATGGGGGTCCCTTGCCGTTTCTAAGGGGTATAAATTTAAAGGTATCGTTGGAGCCGCCTTAATCTGATTTCTGGCGTAAGATATACCATGTATCATCATATGCGTCTCCGCTATCTACACGGCGAAGATAATCATAAAGAGAATCCCAAGAAGAAAACATGTGTTCGAGTGGCATAAAGCCAAAATACCAAACAGGTATGTTCTCTATGCCATCGGGGCAGACAAGGAGGGTTGGCTTCATGCATCTCCAACTTTCAATAATTTCATGATGTGTTCCAACTGTTGGCACTTTATATGGCAAAAAAGCAATAGTCATATCACATTGGTACAACATACCAAGATCTTTGCGAAAAAATCTCTCCGCTATTGACTTTATACGCATGTAGTCCTTGTCGGCTTTTGCTTGCTTGATATCTGGAACCCATTGCTCCTTAGGGTCAAGAGCTGGGTCAAAAACCTGAATACCGAATGTTTTGAGCAATTCTATTGCTGGTTGTGTGCGATAATCGCCATTGCTGAACTCCATAGGACCGCTTAAATAAGCCTTTGAACCATTAAGCATTAAATATACTCCTTTAAAAAATGAATTTTAAATCATTTACAAAACAAATCAATCTCTAATATTTCAAGGAGAAAATTATGGAAAACAAAGACCTTATGGCTGAATTGCGTGATGTGCTTGTAAATGAGCCCGCCGAGAGGCACAGCTACTTTCAAATGAAGTACTTTATAGTAGGAAAAGAGCCGACCACACAATCCAAAATGTGGCAATGTATACGAGAGATCAAAGCGAGGCACGATTCGTTAGAAGCTATAGAACTTGAGCTTGAAGAAGCCAGCGACAACCTAGAATTGATCGAAATAAACATAAATAGAAATAAGGCAATTCTGAACAAGAAAAAAGCCAAGGGTATAAATCCTATGGCAATCAGAATTTCAGAAATAAGCTTGAGGAAAAGTGAACGGCAAATGATTGCAGCCAAGAAAAACATCGAGGCTCTTGCCAAGAAAAGAAAGTATCTACAAGAAGAAGCTAAGTTCTTTGTGTTGGCATTCAAGAACTTACAAGAGGTCGAACCATTGCTAGATTATGATAACCTCAAAGCTCAAAAGCAATATTGGGGTGAGAAGTTACTACAGAAAATAAACCTCAAGATGCTAATGCAATCTCATGTAGACACCGAGCTTATAGAAACAGTTCTTGCACTACCTGATGACATCCCAATCAAGGAGCAGACACTCAAGAATCTTGATGTGAGGCATAGGCAAATGGTCGATATGAAGAAACAAGCGGAAACAGCTTTGATCAAGCAGGAGACAGATGACAACTAGAATTTCAACACTGACACCTGGCTATTCTATAGGAAGTCTGTCGGCATTTCCGCTAAACCTTGACGACAAAGAGACTCTGTATGAAGCAAAGAATAACGCACAAACCGTTATGAAGCAATCTTTGTCATTTAATGGTAAGTATATCATTGTCGATAACAACGATAGTTTCCCGACAAGGGGATTAATCAGACTTGGGCCACCACCAGGAAAAGCCGGAAACTATGAAATAATCTATTATGGCAACAAGAATGAAGGTGTATTTTACAACCTAGTCCGTGGATTCGTTGGTTCACGCCAAACAATTTGGCCTGCGACAACAACTGTCAGTCATAGCGTAATGGCCGAGCATCACAATGCCCTAAGAGACGCAATACACAACATCGAGACAGACCTTGGCACCAATATTGATCCAACGACTGGATCTTTAAATGGAATCTTAAAGCGCCAAGAGAACATATTCTTGGCACCAAAAGCCATATTTAGGGCAAGCAAGATTATTGGTCAACCACCATTAAAAGTAAGATTCCAGAATTTCAGTACTGGCCCTCTTGTAAGATATCTTTGGGACTTTGGCGATGGAGCCACATCCGTAGAGAAAAATCCAACACACACCTATCAGTCCGAAGGCATATACACAGTACAACTGAACATTGTTTCGATACTTGGCGCCCAAGGAATAACAACAAAGAGCAATTACATCACAGTAAGCAAGCAAGAAATCAATAGTTTTTTCTATGTGACTCCAAGAACAGGCTACTCTCTTGAGACAGCAAATGCTATGTCAATAGATCCAACAGAGTTCAGGATTATCGATCAAACTGATGGTGATATAGTGCAAAGGTATTGGATATTTGGCGGTGATGGAACTGTAGAAGGAATACCAGTTGCAAATCAAAGCTACCAAGAAAACAATCCAAACAAGCATGAGATTAAGTTTATTTTTGATAAGCCTGGAGACTACAGACCAGGTCTCATGACCATATTAGAGACTTCAACAACCAAGCGCACATTCCTCAGCGAAAGCATAGTGGTGCAATAATGGTAATACCATCAACAGTAAAATTCCCTACAAGCATTGATGACGACAACACTCTGTTTCTTGTCCATGATAGTCTCCGTGTCACACTGTCTGCAGACTATAACCCAGGTGATAGATCAATTTTTGTGTATGGTGACAACGAAATCATAAACAGATTTCCAGACTCTGGATTTATAACGCTTACGGAACAATGCAGCGATGCCGATGTCCGTGCAATAACCTTTTATTATGGAAGTAAGACTCCGGTTTCATTTGATAATCTTGAACTGTTGTCTTGCTTCGTTGATGTGGCCAAGCCAAGGGACATAACACATATAACCATGAATGTAATGGCTGAGCACCACAACGCACTAAAAAATGCCATCATTGCGATCGAACATACTGCCGGTAAAAAGAACGAGATTGCCCAACAACCATTGACTGGAACCATGGAGGCAAGGATAAACTACCTCCGAAAAATTGCACTAGTTCCAAAGGCATGGTTTACCGCCAACAATAAGATTGGCCTAATACCTCTAACGGTTGAGTTCAAGGATCTTAGTTTTCGTCTTGGTACAGATGGCACAACCGGAGTAATCAGCTACATATGGGATTTTGGAGATAACACTGGCCCATCTATAGTCACAGTAAGTACAACTAGCGGACCTGTCACACAAAGCAATGTTATTGTTCAAGATTTGGATGGCGGCACTGTAAGCAAAGTCTATAGCAGGCCTGGAATATATGATGTTAGTCTTACAATTTCCAATGACTTTGGATCTGATACTTTAGTTTTTCCAGAGTTCATAAATGCAAGAGTTGCAGCACCCGACGAAGCAGTTATCAATTTTAATTTGAGAACAGGACAGATTTTGGCTAGGACTGGTCTTCCAATAAATGGTCCATATACGACAATTCCAGTTTTAAGAACACCAGTAAACACATTTGTTGATGCAGAAGTTCCAAATGGCATAAACCCAAACACAGGAAAGACTTATGTTGGGGAAGAGGTTTCTGGTGGTGTTCCTATAGATGCTGTAGAAAGCTACACATGGTCACTCGCCGATGATCTCACACATACTAACACATCGGCGGTCAGAGGATCCTACAGTATCGGTGGCATTTATAACATTGTCTTAAGGTGCGATACTCAGTATGGATCATACAGAATCACGACATATGAGGGATCCATAGATGTCGTAGAAAAATACAATCTATGGTTATGGAATTACATTACAACAAACCAGATCAATGCTTATGAGCTTGGTTTGATTAGCGAGACATTCAAAACTACCTTCACGAACCCAGTAACAGTATCAAGAGACATTAGCTTTTTGGATGGTCAGAACAATGAAGCTCAACAAAAAATGGAATTTAAAAGAAATGCAGGATTTGCACCCCGTGGAACAACCGCCAGTGGCAATGGTGGTGTTGGGTTGCTATACTACGCTTCGGGCAGAAGTCCATCTGATTCAGCCTCTAATGAAACAATAAAGATTAATGAATTCAATGGTTTCACCCAAACCTATCTGACTCAAAGTCCGATCAGCAGACCATGGAACTGGGTTGATCTTTACAGTTATACAAACCTTTATTTTGTATTTGGTGGTTTGACAACTTCCCAACTACCAAATACCAGTCTAACCAACCAAGTAAAATCAAAAGTTTCCCTTGCTGATCTCTCCGTAACCACGGACACACTTACTACTTCTAATTACAAAAATGGCGCCCAAGAGTTAAAAAATAACGAAGTGACCTACAACACTTCAGGAGATCCAGTACAAGGTCATATGAGTGTCTATAGGTCATGCTGGAAGGATACGGCTGGATTTATATTGAGGAATCAAGGTGTTGGCACATTCTTTAGGATCAAAAATTTTTATAAGACATCTGGATCAACCTCTGAGTATTTTCTTGATATCAAGAAACTAACAGATATGGCTGGTCCGGCAAAAGTTGAAGGCAAGCTGGTTACATTAAGCCAAGGTGTTTATTTCTTCAACAACACAGGCGCAATATCGGCTTACAATCCAACTACGGATATTTGGGAAACTGGTGGCACGGGGATAAACTCGGCGTCATTCAGGCTATTGCAAGATAACTCTATTGTTGATTTTGATAATCAAGCAAATACGCTTATGGCGGCCTCGGACTCAGATAAGGTAGCTTATCTTAGCTTTGATTATAGCACAAAGCCATTTATAAAGTTCAATGAGACAACGCTAACATTCAGCAGTGTATCAAACAGGCCATCTGGCAATCAATTTGCCATGGCCATTTTTTAACATGGAGACCTAGATAGGTAAGAAATGTCCAGCAATTTTCCATCAATTCCTGTGTATCCAAAGCAATACGATACTGATCGTACATTGTACTTGGTTTATAACACATCAGAGACCATAACGACAGTAGATAACCATCCTTGGGAAGCAACGATAGACATCGTACCAGTTGGATCATCCGCATGCGAAATATGGTCTGAAAATGGTTTCGCCAACATAAATGGGGAGCTTTTTTATTACGCCGGCGTTTCTAAGAACAACTATGGTAAAATTAACCAGCTCATTAATTGTGTTAGAAACCTTGGTGGAACCAAGACGAAATTCAACAAAGTAGGATCTGAGGTTCGTGGTTTTGTTGTGGCGGAACATCACAACCAAATTGCCGATGCCATCCTCAAAATAGAAAATTTTGTTGGCTATAATTTTACACCAGATAAAACGACACTAGATTGGAGAATCCGTAACCTTGCGGAACTTGAAGTCATATTTGACGACTTTACTTGTCCAGACATTACATTCTTCTACAATGTTGTTTCTCAAAGTCCAACTGCTGGAACAATCATAAACTATAACATTGAGATTGTTGGAAACTATAAGAATTTCAGAATTGACTTCGGTGATGGCGAATTTACGACAACATCATTGAGTGGTACGCACACATATGCAGCAAACACTACAATAGATCCAGTAGTTCAAATTAGTACTGATAAGTGTACCATAGTTCAAAGTCCATACGAAAGAACTATTGCGACCCAACCAGTAATTCAAATCGCAAATGCACCATTAGAAATACTCATACCAAACATACCAGATATTCCAACTTTGGATTTTCCAAATCCAATCATACCAACAATAAACATCCAGCCACCACCGATTGTTTTTCCATGCCTTGACATCGGGCCTCTTGGACCACTGAGTATTCCTTCGATAATCATCGTTGATCCACCACTTCCAACAGTCATCATATTTGATCCACTGCCAAATTTCTGCAGCATTATAAGTTTTGGGCCACTACCTCCATTGCCAACCATGATAACTTTTGGGCCACCACCTCCATTACCAAGCATCGTATTCCCGGATTTCCCGACATTCCCAACGATGATTGATTTTGGGCCATTCCCAGTATGTAGTTTGATTAATTTTGGGCCAATTATATGTCCAACATTGATTGAATTTGGACCAGTCAGTTTTCCGACAGTAATTGTTTTTGGACCATTCAGTTTTCCGACAGTAATTGTCTTTGGGCCACTACCAAATTTCTGCAGCATCATCAGTTTTGGGCCATTGCCTGTATTGCCAACCATGGTAACTTTTGGGCCATTGCCGACATTCCCAACGATAATTGATTTTGGGCCATTCCCAGTTTGTAGCTTGATTAATTTTGGACCAATTATATGTCCAACATTAATTGAATTTGGACCAATCAGTTTTCCGACAATAATTAGTTTTGGGCCACTGAGTTTTCCGACAATAATTAGTTTTGGGCCACTACCAAATTTCTGTAGCCTCATCGGTTTTGGGCCAGTGACTTTGCCAACGATAATCAGTTTTGGGCCACTACCAAATTTCTGTAGCCTCATCGGTTTTGGGCCAGTGACTTTGCCAACGATAATCAGTTTTGGGCCAACATCATTACCTAGTGTAATAGTCTTTGGGCCACCACCAACATTCCCAACGATAATTGATTTTGGGCCATTCCCAGTTTGTAGCTTGATTAATTTCGGACCAATTATATGTCCAACCTTAATAGTTTTTGGCCCAGTATCATTCCCTAGCACAATAGTTTTTGGCCCAGCGTCATTTCCTACTTTGATCGTTTTTGGTCCAGTATCATTCCCTAGCGTAATAGTTTTTGGTCCACTACCAAATTTCTGTTCCTTGATACAGTTTGGACCAGCGCCATTGCCATCTACTATAGTTTTCGGGCCATCAAACCTTCCGTCTACTATAGTTTTCGGGCCATCTTCATTACCTTCTGTTATTGGTTTCGGTCCATCAAAAATCCCAACGATGATTGATTTTGGGCCATTCCCAGTATGTACTCTTATAAATTTCGGTCCACTAAATTGCCCAACATTTATCGTTTTTGGCCCAGTATCATTCCCTAGCACAATAGTTTTTGGCCCAGTATCATTCCCTACTTTGATCGTTTTTGGACCAACATCATTCCCTAGTGTAATAGTCTTTGGGCCAATGCCAAACTTCTGTTCAACGATACAGTTCGGGCCATCAAACATTCCGTCTACTATAGGTTTCGGGCCATCGAATCTTCCGTCTACTATAGGATTCGGGCCATCAAACCTTCCATCCACTATAGGTTTCGGCCCATCAAAAATTCCAACGATGATTGGTTTTGGGCCATTCCCAGTATGTACTCTTATAAATTTTGGCCCATTAAACTGTCCAACCTTAATTGTTTTTGGCCCAGTATCATTCCCTAGCGTAATTGTTTTTGGCCCAGTATCATTCCCTAGCGTAATAGTATTTGGCCCAATGCCAAACTTCTGTTCAACAATACAGTTTGGGCCATCAAACATTCCGTCTACTATAACTTTCGGGCCATCAAACATTTCGTCTACTATAACTTTCGGGCCATCGTCATTACCTTCTGTTATAGGTTTCGGCCCATCAAAAATTCCAACGATGATTGGTTTTGGGCCATTCCCAGTATGTACTCTTATAAATTTTGGTCCATTAAATTGTCCGACCTTAATTGTTTTTGGCCCAATTAGCATCCCGACGCTCATAAATTTTGGACCAGCTCCATCGTTCCCGACACTCATAACATTTGGACCACCTCCATCGATCCCGACGCTCATAAATTTTGGACCAGCTCCATCAATTGCTACACTCATAACATTTGGGCCAGCTCCATCATTCCCGACGCTTATAAATTTTGGACCTGCTCCATCGTTTGCTACAGTCATAACATTTGGGCCAGCTCCATCAATTGCTACAATTATAAATTTTGGACCACCGCCATCATTCCCGACACTTATAAATTTTGGACCTGCTCCATCATTTCCAACGCTTATAAATTTTGGACCTGCTCCATCAATTGCTACAGTCATAACATTTGGGCCAGCTCCATCAATTGCTACGCTTATAAATTTTGGACCACCGCCATCATTCCCGACGCTTATAAATTTTGGACCTGCTCCATCGTTGCCGACGCTTATAAATTTTGGGCCATTCCCAACATTCCCAACGACAATTGATTTTGGGCCATTCCCAACATTCTCTCAGATTGAATTTGGGCCATTCCCAACATTCTCTCAGATTGAATTTGGGCCATTCCCAACATTCTCTCAGATTGAATTTGGACCAGCGCCAACATTCTCTCAGATTGAATTTGGGCCAGTGCCAACATTCTCCAAAATTGAATTTGGGCCAGTACCAACATTCTCCAAAATTGAATTTGGACCAACACCAACGGTCAGCGTAAATTGGGGTACAACACCAACTCTAAGCTGTGTGATTAAATTAGAATGCCCAACTAGCGGCACGCCAATGGCTGCCCTTGACGCAGATCCATATGCCGACCCAAACATAGATATTGATCTCGGAGATATTGGAATACCAAGCATCATCAAAGTCATAGCTCCAGTAATTCCAGACATAAAAATTCTCCATGATATTCCAGGAATCATCAAAGTTGAATCAATAAAGATTCCATCAATCATCAAAATGATATCAGATCTTTATATCCCAAGCGAAATAAGAATTAGGTCTGAAGATATACCAAGCGAGATTAAGGTAATTTCATACAATTTGCCAAGTGTAATATCAATTGATGCGTCAAACATGCCGAATTTTATAAGGCTTGAAGTGCCAAACGATTTTCCAAGAACAATCAGAATAGACGCAAGCCAAATACCAGACAAGATACAAGTTGTTGGCATACCACCACAAATCGAGTTGGTAGGATCCATACCAAGTGAGATCAGACTTGTTATGCCAGATAAGCCCGAAATTGAAATGGTTTACAAGGGATCTCCAATTGATGTCAAGATACAGCTTGACATAAGTAAGCTAAATGGAGACAGCCAAAAAGGCCAATGCGTGGCTATAGTGCCATGCGAGTGAGATTGAGGAAACTATATTAAAGCATGCAAAACCAAATTAAAAGAATTAAGACATATCCTGATAACAACCAATACACTAAGACCAACCATGGCATGTGGGTGCGCAACTTTGTCAATATCCATGCGCCGGCCAAAGATATCAATTCAACATACAGCAGACAAGAAGTACAAACATTTCTTGCAAATGAAGTACAAAATAGCAATCAAAGATTGACATGGCTTGAAAATGAAAATTTTCAACACCAAACCATTGTGATAGTATCTGATGGTTATGACTTCTCTAAGAAACAACATCTTTTGTCAATGATTCCAAAAGATGTTGGAATCATCGGCGTTCTTGGATCCTTGCAGAAATGGAATGTTCCTGGTCGAATCATGGACTACTATCTTGTTAACAATCCATTTCAGCAGTGCATGAAGTACCTCAACAAGAGAATAAGAGCACTTCCAAAATGCATAGCATCATTGCGTGCAAACCCATACTTCTTACACGCATACAAGGGTCAAGTTTTCAAATATATGCCAGTCCACGAATCGCTTTACACATCAAAATTCTCTAATGATACTAGGCAACACATAGATGATTATAGGAACCCAATATGCGCAGCCATACATTGCGCCTACATATTTGGTGCATCTAAAATTGTTCTTTTCTGCTGTGATGATAGTTTTGCTGGGGAAAGACCAGGATCCGAAAAGCTTGAAAACGGACTTTATCAGTACCCACAACAAAACATAGCTCACGACCTCATAGACACCAAGCTGTTTTGGTTACACAATGAAGAGTACAGCATTACAGAAGCATTTCACCACGATAGTGGAGCAAGTTTTGATAATGCCACATATATAAGTGAAGAAGAACTACCAGAAATATTCAAATAGGGAAAAATGAACGACCCATTCAATTACTTTAATCTATCCGACTTCAAAAAGTGGATCAACAATCACCATGATACAAAAAATTACGAAGATGAATTCATAGGATGCCATGTTAAAGCAAGACCTGGGATTGAAAACCTTGATGAAAAAATACAAATTGAATATGGTGATGATTCAGAAATATTAAGACAATTTTTAAAAGTTGGTGGCACGGTACTAGAGCGTGACGGAAACAAATTCTTGGTTGATGTTGATGCCGGATCATTTGTATGTCACAAAAGATTTCTAAAAAAAATTAGTTGATCTTCCTTATCATAGTCGCCGCTTGAGGTATGTTCGTTGTGTTTATTTCAGGCGCTGATATAGATGACATACTTCCATAAAGCTGCACATTGGCAACTGGTATGTTTGTGTAACCACGAAGCTTAAGAGTCTGACGCAAGCTTGCGAAATCATCAGCAGACTCAATCCATGGTTCGTATAAAAACCTATTTTCATAGATGATGCCTTGTATCACATCATAGTATTCGGCTGGCATATTGATCTCGGAAAGATTTTTTATTCTAGTGGCAAGAATCTTTTTTCCCTTAAATTGACTCACCAACTTTATCCCATCTTTATCACGCTTTCCAAGGTAAATCCACACGGTATAATTACTTGCCATTTTTATCTCCTTTATTTCGCATCAGCTCTTCAAATAGAACCTCAATCAAGATTCTCTTATAAATGTCGTCATCTCCTAATTGAGTGGAGAAGACAGCAAAAGCTTCCAATGCAACATTTACCTTTTCGGTACTTTCTTCCATGTTTACGCCTTTCAATAATTTTCTTCAAGTCAAATATAAGTATTGCATAAGCTATTTTGGAAATAGCAATGAATACATTGAGCTTCTACGATTGCTAAGGCCATTCATCGAAAACCAATTCCATGGCATACAAGTACACTTGGCTTGCAAGAATGAAGCGTATTATCTATTAGAGGACGAGCCAAGAGTGTGTAGTAAAAAAACATTCAACAAAACTGACTACTGCTATGTCCGAGATCTTATTTTTGACAATGCAACACACCCTGTGCAAATAATCATGGAAGAATCTAAAATTAGAATTCCGGTTCTTTGTGGATCTGCAAGTAAACCAACAAACAATGTTTTTGTTTACACATTTGGAAATGCTCCAACAAGAACTCTGAATGCCGAAGAAACTTGCCATTTGATAAAAAACATCCAATCAAGCGGAAGAAACTGTCGCTTGAACGAACCATGGGATGGTGTCTCAAGCGTGGTTTCAGTTGAAGGCGAACAATTGATCAAGGCGGCAATGGCCGGAATTGACTGTACGCTTTTGGATAGTGGGGTTGGAACAGGATTTTACAAGAAGATATTTCCATGCATGAGAGTCCTTTCTCCATAATTGGTGAAAAAATGTAACAAGGAAAAAATGAAGATGTTGGCAGAATCATATATAAATCGTCAATGGGCTCTTAACAACACAGGAGAAACATGAGCGAATTCAGAGTTAAACTAAATAATAGCAAGCAGGGAACACTGGATGTAAACCCCTCCACGCAATCTCAATTCTCTACTTCTGTTCAAAGAACTATCTTTGTTCAAGGGCCTGGGAGAAAATACCGAAAATTATTTGATGGAGAAACATTTGTTGATTGCAATTACTGGAAAAAATTTGCATATCCCCAAGTTGATCAAGAACAAGCTTTTATCGAAGTGGTTTCTGATGATGGCTCTATCTACAGCGATGTATCATCCGAAAACAACTATCCTAAAGTTTACAACCTTATTGTCGAACAAGGCACAGATTATGACGACAATACTGTAGACATAGCTGGAGACACAGAAAGCTATGCAAACTTTGTCCAAATTACAAATCAAGGTCCAAGCTCGGTGCGTGTAAGATTAAATGGAATAGCAGGTGCGACATTCGAACTTGGAGGATCTGAAACCCAAGTGTTCAATGCTGGCGACTTACTTGTGACCAAATTGGCTTTCATCAACAATGTTTCTGGTGGAAGTGCATCGGACATCCAAGTCTTATGCTCCATTAAAAACAACTGCTTGAGCTAATATTTGTCTTATAATTAGATGCCGCCAATTTAAAATTGGTGGCATCTTTCTTTTTTAAAGCATGGCTGAACTACTAACCAAAAACTACAAAAAGAAAACTCTGACCATTAAAGAATTTTATGAAAGAAAAAATAAAGTTCTTATTTGGCATGATAAGGGTGGTCTTGGCGATGTTTTTATGCAACGCATGATATTTGATGATCTAAAGCGTGAGTGTCCCGAATGTGAGTTTACGCTTGCTTGCCTTCCAGAATATAGAGATGCGGCAATAGATCATCCATATATCCATGATGTTGTGGATTCAAGAACTGTTAACCACGAAGATTATATCTGTGTGTTAAATACTTGCGTTACGATAGCGGATCGCTATGAACACCACAAGGCTCCAAACTATGACGATCATAGGAGTGACATATGGGCGAGATACTGTGGTCTTAACCTAACAAGCCATGATATGCACTTTGTTATAGACCAAGATCGCAAAAGATCAGTAATGTCAAGAATTCAATCATTGAAAAAAAACTCGGGTGCGCTTATTGGTTTCGCCCCAACTTCAAAGATAGCAACAAAAAGTTTACAAGAAAATCAGATTGGTTGGATTGCAAATAAATTAAACGAACACAATCTCATAGCATTCCACAAAGATGAGCTTTCATCATGCAAAAGACATGGAATACAGACATTAAGCGGTCTAGGTCTACAAGATTTTATATGTTATGTTGACTGCATGGATTACATGATAACGGTCGATACCGCAGCCTTTCATCTCGCTGGGGGTCTTCGAAAGCCTTTATGTGGTATATTTACCTTTGCTGATGGAAAGGTTTATGGAAAGCATTATGATTTCACGCTTATACAAAAACATAGAGACAATGGGAACTGGGAATGTGGACCATGTTTCAAGTTTGGTAACTGTATTAAGTCAAGAAAACAGCTCAAACCATGCCTAACAGAGATCACTGAAACGGAGATAATATCTGGAATAGATGAAATGTTCAAGAAGTGGCCGTTCAAATCTGAAAAAACATAAACTATATTAGATGTAAGAGGTTACATTGGCTCAACTTATAAAAGCAAGTGATGTGAAGGTCGTAACGAAAGATGGCGAATGCAAGCTATCGATTAGTATAGACTTAAACATAAATCTTAATACACTGGGCGTTTCTGTGGGAACGCAAGCCACTAACAAGGTGGAATCCCAAGAAGCTAAAAAAGAGGCAACAGCTTGGGAAATACCAGACTTTGCCCAACAGCCAAAATTAAACTTCGGTAAGAAAGCATAGAAAAGGAGAAGAAATGGCTATAGGTTTTGATGTTGGT
>Ga0208975_1000289_pt1 | contig 26263 bp, 25 predicted proteins | sample GreLakmeER78MSRF_FD_187700 | JGI IMG/M metagenome (GOLD analysis project Ga0208975, IMG submission 187700) | Freshwater lentic microbial communities from great Laurentian Lakes, MI, USA - Great Lakes metaG ER78MSRF (SPAdes) | ecosystem: Environmental > Aquatic > Freshwater > Lake | place: Great... | reverse complement strand
AAGCGGATTGCGGGATGACGAATGTACTATCATGACTGCCCGCCTACGCTTGATGTCTATTTTTTTTCTAATTTTTTTTTCTTTTTTTACTTCTTTTTTTACTTCTTTTTTTATGCGTCGATTTGGTCTGCTTCCAACTGAGAAATAGTTTTATCTACTTGAAGATAAATGCAGGAATTACCACCAAGTCCTTGAAGATTATTCATTGTTATTGGATCTAATATCCTAATTTTTATTGTTGATAATTGCATAGATTCTCCTAAATGTTGATACACATAAGCATCGCCAAAAGGCATTGAACTAAATGACCCTGGACTCTGATAATAATTACTCAAAATTGCTTTTACATTATAATTACCTTTATTATTGATAAATAAATTATTATATCCTAATGTCAATTCAATTAAACTATGACCTGTTTGGTCTACTGCTCCTAATGGTGCTTTTGATGCTTCTAATGGAATTGTTGCTACTGAACTAAAAGTAAATGGAAAATAAACTTGTGCATTTGGTTGTTGTGTGTAAAAACAATAATCTTGTGCTATTTCTAATACTTGTTCTATTGAAATATCTGCAGCAACTCCTGATGCTGTTTGTGCTGAATTTTGTGTTGCTAATGGTAAATACGAATAAAAATTAGGTGTATAACTAGGAACTGGTATTGTTGGTTTAATATTAAAATCAAAATTGTTTGTTTGTCCCATATATCCATCAGTTGTTATTCTTTTGAATCTCTCCATCGTCATTGTTCTATTATTCAATTCATCATCAGTAGTTACAATTTCATTCACATCAAATCCTAATAAATCATTCCAAAATGTAAAAGGTTGCATTCTTTTAAACATTATTCCAGAATGTTTACTATATCTACAAATATTACGTTGAATATTAGTTACACTTCCAGACACTGGTATTACATTACAATCACTGAATCCGTCAAAGTCCATTTGAGCAGTTCCTTGCGACATCGTAAATTGCATTTTTTGTTGTAATCCATTAGTTGTTGCTACAAAAGTGCTTCCTACTGCAGCATTAGGAAACCCAGGTCCTCCAACTGAAGACCAATCTTGTAATGGTCCTACTTGATTATTATCCTGTGAAAATACAAAATATTCATTATTACCTAAATTTGTAATTTTATAAAGTTGTCCTATTGTTAAATTTGGTGATTGTGCTGATTGTTCTGATGCTGGTGGTTCTGCTGAATCCGCATTATTAATTGCTCCACATATTAAAACTGATTCTACTGGCGCACCACCTGTTGATGCTACTGGTGTAACTCCCTGTTGTGGTTCAACTATATCTATTTGACTTTGTAAAGGTGTATGAGTATATTGAAATTCAAATCTTGAACCAGCATCATTATATACTAATGATATTTCAGTACTGCCTACTACTTGATTAGCGAATAAAGTTCTTTTACTAAAATTTCCTGCTGATGGTATTAATGATTTTGCTCCTGCAACCATCGTAAATGGATTATTGAAAGAAATATCACCAGCATTTATTGGATTCATATATTCAGTAGGAACACTTACATCTTTTAAAAATTCACTGAAACAACCACTATTTCCGTTATAATTTGTATTATACGTATTTCCTTGAGGATTCGTAGTCGGGTTAGAGGGATTCCAATTCTTACCAACACCACCTATTAAAAAAGCATTTCCACTAGCATAATTCATTTCATTATATACATTTAATGGATTCGGTATTTGACTCATTGCTCTAGTTAATATTAATGCTAAATCATCATAAGCATAAGTTCCTGCTTTTAATGTATATGTCCAAGATTTAGTAATAGGTCTTCCTCCATTTTGTCCATTAATGTGTCTTAATACTAATGGAATTTCAAATGGTAGATTTTGATTTTTTCCTACTTCATTTAGTGTTGCTCCATAACGATAATCAGGGTTTATAATATTAATTCCTCCATCATCAATGAAAAAACCTGCGTAATCACCAGCATATATTTCATAATTCCATTGTCCTGTTACATCATCTGCTACATTGTCATTCCACATATCAGGCGGAAGCATCATATAAAAATAATATTCTAATTGTATTTGTGTATCATTTTCAATTACTACTGCATTACTATTCGTTTGTCGAGTATCTAAATATGCTTGTCTAATATTGATTCTATCGCCAGTATTGATTATCACTGGTTGTGCTAAAGTTACTTCCCATTCGGCATTATTGACTTTATTAACTCCATTATTGAGTGGAACTCCTGTATCTGAATATGTTTGATACGCTGGCAGTTGAATTATGACTTCTTTTTCCATTATTATATATATATGATTATTTATATATAGATAATATTTTATATTAAGATTTTAATTAAGAACTCCAAGCATTAACTGGAAACTGGGGTGTCCCAGCATAACTTACATTACCACTTCGTTCATCATACGATCGTAAAACTTCTGCTAAAATAAAGATAGTATCCGTTTTATTAGCAGCAACTGCATCTCGCATATTGTATGAAAGCGTAATATCTTGTCCAACATATTTTTCAACTCCAATACAACCATAAGAGAAATTAGCATCATAATGTATTCCTAAATTAGGATTATAAAGACCACGAGAACTAGTATAAGTTGGATTGATAGCATTTCGTGCTAGTGGAAGATAAGCACCATAATTACATGTAGTCAACTCGGAAGTTCGGTCTGTTAAAATTCCGAGTTTTTTTGCAAAAGTATCTATACCTTTAAGAGGTATCAATTTCATTGAATTAATTGTCAATTCTACTTTTTCATCAATTTTTCCTAATGGTAGTTCAAGAAAATTATCTTGTTTGTTTCCGATATTAAAATAATAAAGATTTTGAATATATTGATTATAGTATGATCCTAAACGCCTTTCAAAACTTCTATCACCTGCACTCATAGTTACTTTATCAGGAACAATTGTCAAATATACAGACGCAGGTGGATCTGAAGGAACTGGTGTCAAACATTCATCTACACACAATACTGGAGGACGTGTAAAAGAATATTCATATCCAAGAACATCAGGAGTCGTCCATTCAATAGTAATCGTATATCCAGTTTCAAGAATGTTTCTACTCATCAAAAAGTTAAGCATAAAAGAAATATCTAAATAAAGAGAATTTCCCATTAGAGTAGCATCATCACGTTGAGATTGTTCTGTTAATGATACTTGTGAAAAACTATCTACAAAAATACTAGAACACATATTCTGCGACATTTGTCGTGCTAAACTAAATTGTGCCGAATTAGGCATGTGTAAAAGTTTCATACCCATAAAAGCAGATGGGTTTATTAACCGATCTATCTCCTGCCCCATTAAATTATTTATCGACACCCGAGAAATTAGAGAATAAACTCCTGCGTGATTGAAATATACACCATCACCATTATTATTGCTTAATCCAAAATTAATAACTCGGATTTTTTTCGCCATGATACGTAGACCAGCGTCTATTTTCCATACTACACGATTCGCAGTGCTTGAGGTTGGATCAATGAGTAACGTACGATATTCTGCCATTTTATATTATATATATATATATTATACTTTATAAAATTATAAAATATTTTAATATTATTTTATAATTAATTGATTATTGATTATTGATTATTGATAAAACTCTATGCTTCTAAAAATCCCTGTGTGTAGAGATATACATCGAGAGGATTTGTAGATACGTTATTAATATCTTGAAGCGTCGTGTCAATATTTAATGAAATCGCCAATTTGGAGTTCTGTTGTGCCCTGAACGATGCACCTACGCCGAACGTAATTGTTTCGCTTAATAATTTATTCATCAAAGAATTCTTTTCAGTTGCTTGAAGCGAATGAGCATAGTTAAGAGCGAGATCTTGGTAAGGTGGAGAATCAGATGCACCAATTGCATACACGAGCGGAGCGTCAAGACCATTAATTGTGAATTCTAAACGATTAATACCTCTAATATATTCGCATAAGTTATTATCTCTATAAATTTTATTTTTATTTGCTTGTTTAATAAAAGAACAAGAAATGCTGTCGAAAATTGTTGGACTGGTCACGTACAAATTGGCGTTAAAACTATTGATTGTCTGCGTGGTCAAATATGTAGTTCTAAATACAATACGAGGAATAGATACTTCAGGAACTTCATACCAAGATAATTGAAGATTAGAAATTGAAAAATCAAGTCCAGTAATATAGTTAGGGTCAGTTTTAAGAGGTTCAGGTTTAGAACAATAGAAACTTTCTATTGCAGAACCTAAAGTCATCAAAATCTTCATTTGATTAAATTTGGATTGACCTAAATCGCCACTACTTCGGTTTAAAGCAATTTGTGGTTTCATGCTGAATGGAATTCCAGCAGGATCGGTATAAGCACCAAGTAAAACATTATTTTGTAATCCTTTAAGTTCAGGAGTATGTAAAGATGAAGAAGTTAAATCTTCCAAAGAATTCTCCGCTTGTGTCTGCATTCCAACGATTCTTCCGTAATAACTTATGTTTTCTAATATTCTATCATTTGCAACTGAAGAAATGTTTTTAATAATTGAATGAACTCCTACAAAAGGATTGAGAAATATCATATCTTCAGGTGTAACAGGCGTAGGATTAGGATTGTTATTAGTAGTTTTAGTAACAATAAGATTTCCATTAAATCTAAATGAGTTCGCTTTAACCGCTCTACCAACGGAACTCTTAATGGTGAAATCCACTTGTGAAAATTGCGAATACGAAGCAGAAATATTGCTCGGTTGTGCAGAATTATAGAAAAAGACCATTTTTTATTTATTATATATATATAATATATAATTATAAAAAATAAATTTAGTTTATTATTTTTTTTTACCAAAATTCATTTTTTTATAATCATTGAAATTAAATGGAATATTTTGAACTGGTTGTGTAGGATTTGGTATTGATGCGACATATTTCGGTTCTGCTATATACGGCGTTCCTTGATGTTCTTCATATAAACTATTTCTTATTGATGATTGAGGTTTTTTAATTGATTCAATCTTCATTTCAATTGGTTGTGCTACTGGAGATGCTGTCGCCGCTGTTGTCGCCGCTGTCGCCGCCGCTGTCGCTGCTTCTTTTTCTAATTTACGCTGTTCTGCTTTACTAATTTTTAATTGCTTAATTTCAGAAAAATGATTTTCTAATCGTCCCATACTATCAGTCAATTTTTCAAAAACATTTCCATACTTTTTTTCAAAAATATCCTCACGAGCATGCGAAGCATTATTGCTTCCTTTCGCTAAATCAATCGCCTGTTCAACTTTACTCTTCGGTTTATTTTTTGCTGCCTCTTCTGCTTCCAGTGCCTCTTTTAATTTCTGTTCTTTTTTTACTGCTCTATTCGCCTGTGCCGTTTCTCGCATCTTCGCTAAACGTTCGTCCAACTCTTTTTGCTGTTCCTCATTACGTTGATATTTTTTTCGCTGTTTAACTGGTGCGGCAACTTTCGCTAATACTTTCAATAATTCTTCCTTAGATAATTTATCAACCATATTTTATTATATATAAGACATATAATAAAATTTAAGTAAATTAAAGAATTAAATAAAAAAATTAAGTTCGCTAGATCATCCCTGAATCGTTTTCAGCATCTGCTTGAATAAAAATATCGGTCCCGAGATGATATTCCTGTCGTGTATCGGGTCGCTATCAAGAGCAATCTGCAGCGTAAATCCGCCTTCACGCTGGTAGGTGCTAGTTGAATCTATCGCTTCATAAATGCGGAGCGGAAAGCATACGACTGGGTCGCAGTTGGTACGAGGAATCGTCATGATGCCGCTAAAATTTTTCATTTTGCTAGTAGTGTTGCTGAATGTATCCATTAGTTTTTCAAGATGCAGTGAAGATGGATATTTACTAGAATTTGTTTGCACCTCAATCGGTCTATTTGTATTTTGAATATTATTATATGCCCAGCGATATTGATTTACGTTTCTAGCATAACTGACTAGACATTCAACATGTTCGTTATAATAATGATTACCCGATGGATCAGTTCCTGCTCCGGTGCCTAAAGTTGCTGAATTCGAGTATTGCGGTGTCAATAACCAACAATTAAAAACCGATGGTTCATTGATAGTAAATTGCCTGTTGTATGTATCTAAAATATTAGTTTCAATCGTTGCTACTTCTACCCGCAATGTTTCATAAGTCAAAGTCTGTGGAATAGATGGGTCAAGCGTCTGCTCTACTAATACAACTTCACATTTATCTAATTCAAATGAATAATTATCAGTCTGTAATAAACCAAGAGCAGTTTTATTACGTAAATTCGTAATTAAAATATTCCATACTAAAATATGATCACTAACAATAGTTCCATTTGGTAATGTAAACGTTTCCGTTGGTCCAATAACTTCAGCATGATAACCAACTTTGTTTTTCATCAATGTAGCATTTTGAATACTATTATTATTCGCAAAACCTAAATCTTTGAATGTGACAAGTCTATTTCCACTAGAATCAACAGCACTGACTGATAAAATTTGAGTATCCGTTCCTTGAACCGAAAGAGGTTTGCCTTGATTAGTAAAGAGTTGACGTTGTGTAGGAATATCAGCATTTTCAAATTGATCAACCCAAGGAACTTGAAGACCATTATATAGTTGTGATTGCATATTTAATCTAAACGGACCCGAACCTGTATAATTTCCATCTCCATTTAACACTACTACACCTGTATCTACCATTGCTTGAAATGGAAGCACTGAAACTTTTAATGTATTGGTTGTAGTAAATTGCTCAAATGGAGTTATTTGTTCATTAACATCTGTTGATGATACTATTCCGATATACATACCACCAAAAGTGCTGACTCTAGGATCAGCAGGTTCTGCAGTATAGTCTGGTGCTTCATATACATCAATTGATTCTAAAAATACATCTGTTTTAAGAGGATTAGTAATACCTATAGGAGGCATATACTGACCTACTAATCCAATAGTGCAACTTCCTTCCTCTCCTGATTCTGTTGTGTTAATTTTATCATATATTTCAATCATTTTGCTTCGCATTCTTTCATTGGGATAAGTTAAACGAAAATTCAATTTCACTATATTTCCTTTAACGAATTTAGCATCTATAAAATTCTGTGCCGTCCATGCACCATTTAAATAAATGTTTTGTTGACCAGTAAAAATATCTCCCATATCCCATAAACAATCCGCATTATCTGTATGTGTTTTCAAAGTTGTTCCTACTTCATAATGGTATCCATTTGGAGCAAGTAATAAAGCATTACCAGAAACATCATAATTTTGTTTAGCGAATTTATAAGAAGGCATTAAAGTATCACCTTGTCCATCAGGCAAAAATGTGAATGGACTTAATTCAGGTTGTGCTGGTATTCCGTTTCCACTAGCATCAAAAAGAGGAGGCATAGGAACAGGAGTTCCAAGAGAACGGATTTGAAATAAGTTCTTATCATCTTCGAGTTCAATTTGCATTATGAGTCCCCCAGTAAGCGACATATCAAAATGAGAATTTTTACAAATACCGAATATATCAGATAATGGTATATGAATTTCTACAGGCAGTTGCGCTCCATCAGGATTAATTGAAGAACGCATTAATGCCGAAATCTGTGCTGCTAAAGAACCACTGCTATTAAATGAAACTGCCGTTCCACTAGATAAAGTATTTGAAGAAATAGTTTCAACATCTTGTGTCAATTGATGCATCGTAGTCGCCCACACATTCTGATACAGAATTTCTTCGAGCGGACTGCCTGTGTTGTTACGAGAATAAAGACGAGCAACTTTAAGAAGTGATGCAGCAGGATACGAAAAACCATTCTGACCAAATTCAATCATTAAATTTTTGCTTAATAAATCAGCATAATCTACATCAGTCAATCTAGCACCATTTAATTGTCGTGTGATATACATTCTGAAGCAAAAATATGACTTCGTCATGTCTGTTGCCATGTTTGCAATTGGCGACAATTCCCAAGTAACACGATTATAATTTGGGCGAAAAACTTGCTGAACGTTTGAAAGAATCTTTCTTGTGACTATTTGATCCATTTTTTATTATTATATATTATACAATTATAAAAAAATATTAATAAAGTATTTAATTACTTTATTTAAAAAAAGTATTTCAATAAATATTCTCAATACACACCCGCTTGGCGATTTTGTTGAACTCCTTGGACTACAACGGGTTGAGGTGCTGCTACTTGTGGTTTTTTATCTATATCTTTTATTGCTTCTACGATACTTCCAATTCCCAAACCGACATCTGCAATCTCGCCGACAATTGGTATACTTCCTAGCACTGCTTCGCCTAAAAATGAACCAATACCTTTTTCTGCGATACCTTTTGCTACATCTTCCGCTCCCGATTTAGCAATACTTGATTTAAGTAAATCAAAAGTATCACTAATACTGCTTTTTGCTTTCTCAGCATAATCATTTAATGTATTCGTAGCATTTTCAACTATACTTGCACCTTTTTGACCAGTCGCTTTAATGCCTTCACCAATGGTAGATACTGCTCCTTTTAATGCTTCAGGTGCTGATTTCAATTGACTCGTTTGTAAAACATTCATTGCACTTACACGTCCTTGTGTTAATTCTTTCGCTGCTTCAACTCCTCCCATAACATTTAATCCTTCTAAACCTGCTCCTAATGTTCCACCGCCGATTTTACCAAAAGCACTATCTTTTAATGCACTCAAATAATCTTTTGCTTTTGAATAATATCCTCTTAATCCTGCATCTGCATCGCTTAAACCTTCTTTTGCTAAACTTTCAAATGGAGAATCAGGTGCTATATTTCTAGAATTTGCTACCTTCGGTTCAACTAAATCTACTTCACCTCTTGCTGCTGAGACCATTTTAGGTTCTTCTTGATTTAATGATGCTAACCTATTTGACATTCTGATATTAGTTTGTTCTGCTAATGCACTACTTTTTAATGACGTTAATTGAGATTCTAATCTACTTCTTATTTCAGGTGATACGCCTTCATTTAATCTATTAGTTATTTCTTCTTGACTTGCTTGTAATGCTTTCATACGTTCAGTTGTAGATGCTTTCAACGATTCCACTTTTTCCATAAAGGGTTGTAATCTACTACTTCTCGCTACTGCTTCGCCAGCAGGTCGTTCAAGTAATGGTGTCCCAGTAATACTAGAATGTATTTTTTCTATCGCATCGCTAGATTTTAATGCTTTTGATATTAATGATTGTAAACCTCCTGCTCCTGCTTCTCCTTCTGCTCCTAATGCTTCACTTAAAGCACCTTTAACTGCTCCACTTGCAACACGTTTAGATAATATCTCTGCAGTTTGTTCTGGTGATGCTCCTACTTTTTGTAATGCTCCTTCTATAGTTTTTAAATGACCATCTAATGTATCTGATATATTAGAACCTGCTGCTATATGTTCTATTGCTGCCGCTTTAATACTTTCATGTGCTGCTTTAAATTTACTTAAATTATCTACGATAGTTTTACCTACTGCTCCATTGCCTATCTTCTCTCCAAATAATTCTACTACTTTCGCTTGTAATGATTCAGGTGTCATTGACGGATCAATTGCTGCTTCACGAAGTGCTTTCAATTTTTCTGGTGCTCCTGATACTAGATTTTTAACTTCTTCTGCTTTCGCTTTTAATGTCGCATATTTATCTTTAAGTCCTGCATATGTTTCTTTAAGTCCTGCATAACCTTCTTGCGCTTTTTGAAATATTTCAGGTGCTTGTATTAACCCTCTCAACGCAACTGGCGCACCTAAAAATAAATCAGACATCCCTGCACTTTTTAATGCCTGTGCTGCTATGTTGTCTTCATTTTGTAGCGACTGCTCCGTATCAGCACTCTGTATTTCTAAATCTGCTTGTGAAGCAGCACTATTCAATGCATTCTGTAAATATGATTGTTGATTTTGAAGACTAGTGAAAAATGACATTATATATATACATTATACTTTTAAAAAAAGTATTACAAAATATTAATTTTTTCATTCGCTTTATTAAAAAATTCTTCATTCATTTCTATTCCAATGTAATTTCGGTTTAATTCTTTACATACTATCCCACTATTACATGAACCAAATGTAGGATCTAATACCATATCACCTTCATTACTATACCTTTCAATCAACCATTTATATAAATCAATTGGTTTAGCAGTTGGGTGTTGCTTACCATTATGTCCTGCTGTATTATATATTTCAATTACTGATTTAACACATCTTGTTCCTTTATTATCACCTTCAATTCTTTTAATATTATATTGTGTATTTATTTCATTTTTACTTTTTTTAAAATAAGGTTCTCCTTCAACATCTATGCGATTATATTTTGCTCCTGCTTTACTAAATACATATATCATTTCGTGTGATGATATTGGTTTCTTATTAGCACTTAAAAATCCAACACCACGCATTTTATTCCATACTATATCATATCTAAACTCTTTTGGATTACTATTTATTAAATCAACGCCAAATTTTGTAGAACAAAAATGAAGACAAGGCGTATGATCATTTTTGCGAATACGTTTCACTTCTTTCCAAAATGGTTCTAAATCTATTTTTATATCCCAACTACAACCTGCGATTCCACCTCCACCGATTAAGCAACCATAAGGCAAGTCACATATTATTAAATCCACACTTTTATCTGCTATTAATTTCATTTTTTCTAAACAATCACCATTATATAATTGTAATGTAGTCATTTATATTAAGATTATATTAAAAGTATTTCAAATTAACTAGCGTCTAATAATAGCGTATCAAAATTCTTAAACATCATCATTTTTTCCATATTCAAATATAAAAATTGATATTTCTCTTCAGTCACGGATTGTAAGATTTCTTCAAATTGTTTTGGAGGACAAAATGATTCACCTAATTCCTCCGTAATACGCTCACGCTCTTTTCCGTTATTTTGTTTAAAAGTAATGAAATGACCTAGACAAGTTCTGATAAGTAAAGGACATTTACTATATTTTTGAACGCTTACGCAAATAGATAAATTCGTATGTCTATAACGAGTGCAAGTGCGTGCTAAATCTTCATTCAACCACCCTACACAATCGTCTAAAAAAATTGCTATTCTTTCCATAGGTTTTTGCTCATTATGTAATTTGGTTTGCGAAGCATTAATGCTATTTAATATACCTGTTAAATTTGCAATATCTTTTGGATCATGAATCACGTGACAATTTTCTAATTTGGATAAAACTCCTTTTGTTTCAGGTGAAAAATCTGCCGATGGACTTATGAAATATATTTGATCAAAATATGGATTTCCATCTTTGTCTTCGATGTTATAGTAATTGCTAGATGCAATTAAATTTAAAAGAGTTGTGCTCTTACCTGCCCTAGGTCCAGAACTTAAAAGCATTAGAAATGGATGGCGTGGAATATTCGGGTGCAATTCATCATCTAATGCGAAAGGTTTTTTACTGAAATCCTTAACTTTTAATATAGTTAAATCTTTATCCATTGTTATTATATATACATACCTAAAAAAATATGATTGATTACATTTCAATTAGTGCGTTAATCGTATCCTCTATTTCAGCATTAGCATCGCTACACCTCTACCGAGTGAAATTATGCGGAGGTTGTATAGAATCGGACTGCTGGAAGTCTATCAGCAGAAACGCTAGTTCCAGTTTGGTGAATTCAGGTGCGGATGCCTTCGCCACTCAACCATTAATCGCTAAAATAATTAAAGATTAAATAAGAAAAAATAAGTATATATAAGAAAATGGAATACACGTTAAGACTTTGCCAAAAAGCCAATTTTCCAATGGTTTTCAGAAGTTGGTATATATATTTTCAAATAGTCAAGATACTTTTAAAATCATTGGCATTTTTGGCATTTGGCATTTACATATTTTTGCGTATAATTATATAATTCAATAATTATATAATTCAATAATTCAATAATTTAATCCTCCGATGCTTCCTTAAACCCGTACCAAATACCTTTTAGTTTAGAATCTTTTACCCTAGTTTGACAATCATAAATAAATTTCTGTTTCATTTTTTTTAATTCATCTTTAATATTTTTACCCTTGAATTGTGGATACTGATTTAATATTTGTTCTAATCTTTCTTTACCAATACCTTCCTCAGTTTCTTTTCTTTCTTTATCAGTCATAACATTTAATTGATCAAAACGTTCAGGAGTAATCCAATCAAAATGGTCTTCAAAAAATTCCTTGAATTTATTATTATCTTGGATTGTTTCTTTGGTTTCGTTTTTCCATTCATCAGGAAAAGGTTTTAAATTATAACCATCAGTTATATATGTATTAGCATATTGATAAATTAATGCTAATAAAGCGTGCTTGTATGTAGTTTGTAATTTTTCTCTAAAACCTTCATCTTTAACGAACTTTTTATTTACTTCATCATCTTCGGTTATATCGCTACTAAAATCACTATTGAATTGTGCGATACGCAAACGTCTATTCATACCATTATCATCATCGTATTTTATCGTAGAATTTCCAACGATAAATAATTTAAAACAAATAGGCATTAATGCAGTTGTTCCATACATTACTTGATATTTAATAGGTGTTCCATCAGCGACCTCTTTCATTATTCCTGATTCTTGTTTTGCCTTTTCATTCATTTCATTTATCCAAGCAATGCGTATGCCTCCAAATTCAGCAATTGCTTTATGTCTTTGTTGGTTAGTAGTTTCAAATGTTTTTGCTTCTAATTTTTTAATATAATTTTTTAATATTATACTTAACACTTCAAATATAACCGATTTTCCATTCTCTGCTCGTTGTCCTCTAAAACAATAAAATTCTTGTTTTCTACTACTATCACCAGTCATTGCATAACCAAGAATAGATAAATAATAATCCAAATGTTTATCATTCCAATTACATATTTTTTTAAGATTTTTTTTAACATATTTTATTAATTCTTCATCTGCTTTTTCGTAATTATAATCTATATAATGCGTAATGTAATCACTTGCTTCTAATCCTTCTTTAAATTTTAAAGTTCTTAAATCTAAAATACCATTTTTATAAACAACTTGAAATGGTTTAATATCTAACTTTTCAATAAAACTATTATCTTTTAAATAAGTTTTCAATAATTTAACTATCTGTGTAGATGTTCCACCTTTGGTTACTTGACTATAATGGTCTCCGTATTTATTTAATTTTTTTTTTAATTTTTCTTTATTTTCACCTTCTTCGGAACGATTCATTAAATTTAATAATGTTTCTCTACTTTCATCAATACTACGTTGGATATGTGAAATGACTATTCCAGTTGGTTCTTCATTTACTTCCCATTTATTAGTTATGCGGTCATAAATATACCAATTTTTAAAACAATAAATCATTTTTTCTTTTAATTTTGGAGCAATATGCTGTGCTATATCATTTTCACCTTTATCTAATGTAGATACAGATATGTATTGTTTATTTTTAATGAACCATTCATTATATCCTTTCAAATTCACTATCTTCGCAATTGTGCATAAGGAATAAATAGAGACCTCTCGTGGATTTTTCGCCATATTATCCCATAGCAACGACGCAGTATTATTTTTAGGATTACTAACGTCTTTATTATATTTTAACCAAATTTCTTTTGGATAATTATTAGATAATAAAGCACCACCAATTTTCGTCCAAAATCCGTTATTACGATTAATAACTTTATTTCCATTTACTACATCATTTCGAATAACATTAAATAATAAATCTAACCATTTATCTTCTTTCTTATTTTGATTTACAGGTTGAAATACTTTTGTATCTTCGGTTGGTGAATTATATCCACTATCAGATGCCTCCGCTACTGCTGCCTTCGGCGTTTTTTTTTTATTTAAATCTTTTTTAATAGTTTCTATTTCATCAATTAATTCTTCTTTTAATTGAAATTCAGGATGATGTGTATACCTAGCAGATAATTTTAAAATATTTTTTTCAATTGATAAATCTTCAATTCTTTTTTCTTCAATTTCCCAATAACCATCGGATCTACTTAATTCATAATGAGTTTTAATGAGATAAGCTTGATGATTAGGTTTTCTTGATCCATAGACTTGCCAATTGACAAACCCTTTTGTGATTCCTAAATCAAATACATCGTCCCACGTATTTGTAAGTGGGAGATCTTCCCACATATTTGGTATTTCTTTTATAACTTCTTCACGTAACCAAACTTGTTGTGCTTTATGCATTTTAATACCGATAATAATATGAATACCATCTTTTGTTTTATCATTCAACATATTCACATCGCCTTTTTCCATTACGAAAACATCTACTTTCACATCATTATTTAAAATAACTAATTCTTCTATTTTATCGGCGTAGAGCATTACCAAATCCATTCTATGACTAGGCGTATGCTGACGCTTATCAATACTTTTTTCATATCTGAAATCAACATCAATCATTATAGGACTATTTTCAATTAATTGTTTTTCAGTTAAGTATTCCAATTTTCCATTATGGAATGTATTTTTATAATACAATTTCATGAATTCTTCATATTCATCATCAGGAATATGATATGCTCCGCCGAATATTCCTGACTCCTTATCTCCTATGCGAGTATGAGTAATCTCTTGTCCTTTTTGTGCTTGATGATTTTTCATAAAATTGCTAAATAAAGTTGATTGGTTCATTTTTATATATATACTAATATATAAAAATTTTGTCTAAATACTTTTAATTTTTAATTATAAATTTAATTCAATTTTTTGTAATTCTAAAACTCCACGTTTCATTCTTAAAATTCGTTTCGCCATTTTATCGTCATATTTTGCAAAAATTTGTTTTACATATTCTACTCCTAAATCAGAATATTGATTTATTTTTCTTTCCATAGCAATTTGTTCTTTGTGTTCATGATAATATTTTTTTGCTATATTATTTTGATATTCTCTTGTTCTGCTTTTGGATACATTATTTTGATTCATATTAGTATTAGAAACATAACTGGACATTTTATATTATATATTATATTAAGAAAATATTTAAATAATTTTGTCTAAATATATATAAAAAATGCAAAGTTTAGGAAATTCAATTATTGCTAAAACAATTGATAATGTATATTTTACTTATGAATGTGCTAATTGTTGGACGAGATATAATAAAGACGGCGAACCTGCTAAAACTGCGAAAAGAAAAATTCATAAACATGGTAGTGAAGGTAATTTAGAAAACCGGATTGAAAATAGAGGTAGTCATTGTATGAAAAATAATAAAGGAATAGATATATATATTACTGATAAAACAATCAGACAAATAAGAAAAAACAATAAAATCTTTATTGAAGATTGAATATAAAAATTGAAATATTAGTAATATATATAAAATGGAAACTAAAGAACCTAATTATAATCCATTTACCAACGGACCAGTCAGAGAAATGGAAAATTATAAGCCAAAAAAAAAACCTATCACTAAACCTAAACCTAATAAACCTAAACAAAATTTAAATGATATTAAATAAAATATGTGCTACTACATCAGCATTAAAAGCATTACCTAAACATTTATAACGATTAGTTATTGCTACGCCTTCGGTGTAATTATCAGGTAGAGATTGTAATCGTTCGCATTCAATAGGCGTAAGTTTTCTAATATTATAATTATTATTAATAACCATATTATCTTTTTGTATAGTAGTTAGAGTTCCACATTTATCATCATCTCTAATTTCTATTTGTTGTTTTATTTTAATATTTTTATTATAATCATCTCTTTTACCATCACTATTTAATCTGCGACCAACAATTCTACATATTTTTTCATCAGTATTTAATATATCTTTTACGACAATACCTCTATCATCAGGTAATTCAAAAGATATATTAGTCCAAAATAATCGCTTACGGCATTGAGCAGATACAAGCGAAGCATTAAACATAATAGGTTCGCAACCCATTGCTTCGCTAATAATATCTTTATCTTTTTTAGGCATTGAAGCAACATTTTCAAGTATAAACCATTTAGGATTTAATTCATTTTTCAAGCGGACGTATTCCCAAAATAAACCACTTCTATTTCCATCTAACCCTTTTCTATCTTTTTTTGCGATAGACAGATCTTGACATGGACTACCGGCAATCAATAAATCAATCTTTTCTTCAATCATATTTTTATTAATATTTTTTACATTTCCTAAATGAATATTATTTGGATAATTCTTTTTTGAAATATTTATTGCTGATTTATCTATTTCACTTGAATAATATTTCGCAATGGGGATATTAGCCAAATCCAATGCATAGCGAGCAACGCTAATACCATCAAATAAAGAAAGAACATTCATTTATATATTATAAAATAATTTTTTTATTTTCTTTTCAATAAAGCGTTAATATAACCTAATACATATACTTCATTATCTCCCAAATAATCTCCTTGTAATAAATTTATACCATCAAACCCTTCTAATACAACTAATTTCCATAATCCATTTTTTTGATGTTTAAACATAATTCTATGCTCCCAATCAACTTCATTATGTCGTGCGGTATAAATAGTTAATTGTTTCCATTTTCCGTCGCCTTTGACATCACGTATATTCCAACCATTTTTATAATAACCATTTGGAGTTTTGATGCCTTTTTTTAATTCATATTCAACATCATTTACTAATAATGGTCGTGTTGCTTTTTCAGTGATAAGTTTTTCAAAAACAATACTTAATTCATTTGGTTCAGGGTCAATTTTTTTTTCTAAAAATGGTTTTAAATGAGGATTTACTTTTAATAAATCTTCCATATTAAGACCTCCAAATTTTTCTTTAAAGAGTTTAAACCCTTCTTCCATAAGTTCTATTTGCTTCGCTTTTGGTAGGGTTCTTATTGCTTGACGTTGTTGTAATACTTCTTGCTCGTCTATTTGTGGAATAATTGGTATTTGTTTGGTCGCCATTTCGTAGTTCGTAGTTCGTTCGTTGTTTGTTTAATTGTTGCTTGTTGTTGAATAATAATATATAAATAATAATAAAAAAAGTAATTCAATTTTTTTTTATTATCATATAAAAGTTAATTCACATACAGATTTTTATTTTCACAATGACGGACGTTCATCAATATATAAATTAAAAGATAATTTATCACACTGAACTGGTAAGTTAGTATCCGCATAAACAACTCTAAATTGCATAGAGTTCATATTAATCGTTAGTTTATTGCTTAACTGCACAAACTTTAATTCTTTATTTTCGTATGAATAGATGGTTTGATTAGTATTTGATTCTGGTTGAGGAATGAAATAACAAATATTATTTACCCGTCCTCCTACTATGGCTGAACTATTGGCGGTAGTGAACCCACCAGTAATTGCACAATAACTTTCTAATTGTATAGAAGGTATTTGTAATGCTAAATCATAGTAATCTTCAAATGAAGGTATTAGTTCAGCAATGACTGAACCACTAGTTGCTCCATTACCGCCAATTTTAAAAATGGTAGATTGGAATCCTAAACCAAATTGAAGAACAGGAGCATTAGTGAAATTTAATTGAACGATTCTAGTAGGAGGTACAGCATCTAATGGAAATATTTTTAAATAATCAGGAGTTGTAAAAGAAGTGTAATCCCAATGCACGCCAAAAGTATCAGAAACGATATTGGATTGATAAGTAATACCTAAATTTCTAAAAATTAATAAAGAACCTTCATTACTATTCATAACTCCTTCTATTTTAAATTCAAAAGTTTCCTTAAAAGTGAATCCATTAAAAGCATTATTTGGACTTATGTAAATGAGTTCATCCAATGAATTAAGAATTTGATATTGCAATTGACCTCCATTAACAAAAAATTGATGAGTGTAAGAAAGGTGAGAGACAAAAGGTTCAGAATCAATTAAAGTTATATTTCCATTATTATATAAATAAAAGAGGACTCCTGTTTTTCTAATACCATATTTCAAAGTTCCATCTGTATCACTTAAACCATATTCAAAATCAAATTCATTATCGTTAGGAACATACGTTAAATTAAAACGAATATCTATACCACCTCTAACAACTGGAAGAGTAGTATATAAAGCAAACGGACCTAATTCAGTAGGAGAAACTTCACTATTAGGAGGAGGAAATCCTGATGCGGTCATATTAACAAGCGACCAATTAGCAGGTGTATAATCAATAGCAGATGAACCGAAACCAGTTACTACCTTTCCATTAGTAGTATCTAACCGATTTAATAAAAATAAACCTGAATCAGTGGTAGGATTAACAGGGTCAGTTAAATCAGTATATAAGATTGAATTGAAACTCTGATTGAGTTGTTCTAATAAAATAGGAATACTAGCATAAGTTCCTGATGGAATATTAGCACTTCTAGTTACATTAGAAGGTGTTGTTTTTACATTAGTATTAATACCAACAGATTGAAATGGAAGAGTAATATTATCAGTTATACCATCACTGACTTGCATACTGAATTTATCCATAGCGATTGTGCTGTTAGGTTCGACAATAATCGGTTCATTAAAATTGACGGAGATTAAACCATTTAATCCTTTATAATTATCAGAAATAATTTTCAATTGTTTCATTATTTATTTATATATATATTATATATAAAATAAATGGTTCAATTATCTAAATTCAATAATAACTATAATGCCTTAAATGCTTCCGCCAATTTTGTAGGACAATTGGAATCTACTGCCGATTTAGTAAGTATTTCAGTAAATGTGCATTGTAGTGAAGCATGTAGAATTAACATTAAACAATATCGGGCGAGTGATTTAACAACACAGGTTCAAGACAATGCTGAAGATGTAGCAGCAGATACTCGACAAGTAGTCCAGACACCTATTAAGGCAGCGTTCTATAAAATAGAAGTAGTTAATTTAGCAGCAGTGGATATGAGTTTTTCAAGAGTGACAACATATCTTCAAAGCACACATTATGTGAATCTAGATATTAGGAAGTTATCAGAAGAAACAGATATAGTAACTACTATTAGTGGAGATTCAAAAACTTCAACAGGTGATATAATCATTAATGGAACAAGTGGTTCTGCTACACGCCCAGTGTATTTAATGAATGTAAATACTTGGTATCGTGTTGCTTCTGTAGGCAATACATCAGGTGCAGTTTGGAATGCTATTGGAGCAATTGTTGGCGGGGAAAATATTCCAACAATTGGACGACTTTTTAAATGCTTATCTGCTCCATCTAACATTCAAGGACAAGGTGAAGTTTATGATGTTGAATACAGCGATTCAGTAACCGCAACACCAACTGGAACACAAGATGTGAATATTGTAAGCACGATTAACGTGCCTGTTAGTGGTAGTGTAGCACTTCTACCAGCGGCAGATCCTACTTTAACGCTAGGAACAATTCGTTTGAATGATGCTTATGGCAGTCCTCTAGTAACAACAGCAGGTAATCTGATGGTGGGTATAAATAATATTTATACAGCAAATCCGCTTCATACGATAGTAGATAGTGGAGCGATTACAGAAACTAATAGTGGAACAATATCATCTACATTAACATCTCTTAATGGGAAAGTAACGGCATGTAATACTGGAGCAGTTGTAATAACTACATTACCTGCGATTACATTATCAAAAACAACATCATCTATTACTACATGGGAAAATCCATCTTCAATTATAAGTTTTGATAGTGGGAATACAATTCGTGAAATTAAATCAAGTGCAGGTTCATTACAATCTTTATCGTTAGTAAATGATAATAACGCTTTAGCATTCGTAGCACTTTATGACTCATTAGCAGTAAATGTAAGTGCTGGAACAACAACACCATTAGCAGTAATTCCTATTCAAAAAGACCAAGCAATTCAATTAGTAAATCATAATCTTATTTTTTCAGTAGCAATTTCATTTTATATTGCAACAACTTATAATGGAGCAACTCCATTAACAAATGTTTATCTAACAGCATCATATAATTCTTAAATTTTAGTAATAATTAATCTCTCATTTATAATATATAATGTATGAATTCAAAGATTTATTAGTTAGCAAAGATAAAAATCATAAATATGAAGTTATTTTATTAAATACTCAAACAGGTAGAAATAAAACCATTAAATTTGGAGCGAAAGGATATGATGATTTTACAATTACTAAAGATAAAGAACAAAAAGATAGATATATTGATCGGCATGAAAAAAGAGAAGACTGGACTAAATCAGGTGTTGCTACATCAGGATTTTGGGCGAAGCATATATTATGGAATCTACCAAGTATAAAAGCAAGTTTAGCAGATACTAAAAAAAAGTATTTTAAAAATTAATATATTTAGTAATAGTATAACAAGAAATGCCGTTAGATGCAGAGGGTATGGCGAAGTTGAGGGCGATGCGAGGGAAAGGTAAAAAGAAATCTTCTGAAAAAGAGAAGAAAGGTAAAAAGGATTCCGAAGGTAAAGAAAAAAAAATGCTTGTGAAGGAACATACTAAATTAGTAAAAGTACTTAAAGAAAAAAAACCAGCAGCACTTAAAAAAGAATTGAAAACTCAAACCAAAGAATTGAAAGAATTGAAAAAAAAATAAACTGATAATAATATAGATAATGAATTCATTAAAAGGCGTTGCTAAAAAAATACCTCTGCCCAAACAAGAAGAGGTTTATACTACTAACAATTTTAAACAAGCAAAGGTGAAGCAGATGCGAAATGATTTAACAAAAGAAGAGCGTGATAAAATAAAAAAAGAACGCAAACCAACTAATAAAGATTTTTTTGAAATTAAAAAAAAATCAAATAAAAATTGAATTAAATATTATATTAAGTTATATTTATTATATTAACTTAATATATAAAATGGCTTCATTTCATACCAAGACATTTTTAAAACACGATGACTATATGACACCTAAAACAGCGTGGGATAATATTAAACAATTTATTCCAAAAGATAAAATAATATGGGAAGCATTTTATGGTGATGGTAAATCAGGTGAATATTTAACTGAATTAGGGTTTAATGTAATACATGAAGCAATAGATTTTTATGAAGATGATAAAGGTGATATTATAGTAAGTAATCCACCATTTAGCGATTGTAAAAAAATAATGAAACGTTTAGCAGATTTAGATAAACCTTTTATTTTGATTATGCCTTCATCTAAAATCAACACATCTTACTTTCGTGATAATTTTATGGATAAAAAAATACAAATAATAATACCAAGAAAGAGAATACAATTTATAAAATTAGTAGATGGTAAAGTGCCTGAAAATTATAAAAGTGTTTGTAATTTTGATTGCTTTTATTATTGTTATAAAATAGAATTAAAAAATGATATAACTTGGTTAAAATAAATATTTAGGAAAAAATTGAATTTAAAAAAAAATTGAATTAAATATTAAGTTATATAAATTATTATATTAACTTAATATAAATAAAACAAAATGAGCGAATTCGATATTATCAAAGAAACCAAACCTAATTTGAATCCCAAAACATTGGCGAATTATTGGAATTTATATAAACGCTTACATAAACTTACAGGTGACAAAGATGTATCAACCTTAAGCAATGATGAACTGATAAAAATAATAAACAAAGCAGAAATAACACCAGCGATAAAAAGTAATTTATTATCGTTAGTTTTAGTTATCAAAGAAGGTTTAAAATTAGATACGGATAAATTAAAAGATGCGATTACAAATAATCACGAAAACGTGAAATCATATACTTTATTAAAAAACGAAGATTTAAAAGAAACCTTACCTACCTTGAAGCAATTACAAGATTATGAAAATATTTTATTCAAAACAGAAAAATGGCGACCTTATATAATGAATTATTTGATGTCCACATTAGGAGTCAGGAATAAAGATTTGAATATTGAATTTGGAAATGATAAAACAGAGATTGAACCAAAGAAGAATTATTTATTATTGTATAAAGACCACGTAACGTATATACGAGGCGATTATAAAACGCAAGATACGTATGGAGATAAAAAAGATTTTATTACAAGTAAAAAATTTATAACAGCAGTTAAGAATGTAATGGATACAGAGAACGATGGTAGATTCTTATTATCTCTTGGAGGTAATAGACCAATTGCTGAAACGTCGTTAAATAAATTCGTTTCTAAAAATACGTTGAATGGAATAGGACAATCTAAAATATATAAAATTATGATCAATAGTAAGAAAACCGATAAAGAAGAAATTGCAGCAACAAGAGGAACATCGCAGCAAACAACATCGGAACATTATGATATAGAATTTAAAAATTCAGTAGGTAAAGCAAAAAAACGAGCGAAGGCAAAGAATGATGAAGAACCAGTTGAACAAGAAAAACCAAAACCAAAAAAAAAGAAATTTAGAGTTGTAGTTAATCCTAATAAAAGAGAATTTTTTGGAGGAGGTAGGCATATTGTCGAAGAGGACTTTTGATATTTGTTTAATGGTTTAAATTATATTATTTAATCTTCAATAAAAAAAATATTGAATTCAATAAAAAAATATTGATTTCAATAAAAAAAAATGATTATAAAATTTTTAAAAATAACAACCTCCTTCAATCTTGTTATGACCAGAAGGTCGTTCAGATTCCATTGGACGACTCCAATCAGCATTTAAAAACATTCGCATAACAGAAGCACGTTCATTAAACCAGCGTCCGCCACTAATACCGAAATACATTTGGAGGACTCCGCCGACATAAATAGCAGACTTATTATGTTCTTCAAAAATATAATTACAAACAAGGTTTCCATATCCCCCACAACTGACTAAAGCGATATCATATAAATCCCGCATTTCATCTAATCGGTCAGTAAACATTTTCATTTCTATATCCCATTCCAATGATGGATTTTTTCCTTGTGTTTGCGGAGGACGAATATACTCGAAAGTGCATTCAGGGAATAAATCTATCCCATAAATATTTTCTCTAATATTATATTTAGAATTAGAATCTAATCCAATATTATTTTTAGTAGAATCAATTTTCTTTTCTATTGAATCAATAAATGCGGACACAATCAATATTCTCTTACCTTTTAAACTTAAAGTCCAAGGTATGCTATAAATATAATGAAAAATATCTAAAACGCATGCCCATATCATTTGAGTATTACTTGAACAAATCTGATTTTGAGTCCATTCTTGTGAAGCAGCGATTCCTCTATAGACTTCTCCATTCTTTTCCCACCCAAAAAACATTTCACAATTTTTAAATGCTTTAAAATAATGTTCGCTATATTTTTCAACTGATTTTTGATTAGTTAATTGAATACCAGCATTATTTTTCATAACATCAACCCGAGCGGATAATATACTTTTTAAATAAGCAGTATTAGATTCAACGCCAGCAACACGAGGAATAATAAATTTTTCATTATTTTCAATTTTCAATTTTATATAATTATATAATTTTTTATTATCATTAAAATCAACATCAGTTTTATAAGGAGTACAACCAACAGGAGTAATGAATAAATAAGGAGGTTTAATAGCATCCGCTTGTTTATATTCACGAATTTGTGTTTTATGAAAATGTAAGCAATGAATAAGCATAGGATTATTAATAATTCCAAAACCCAGTATTTTAAATAGATAAGTAATATGATTATCGCAACCAGCTTGTCCTAGTTGAAATTTAAATGCTTTATAATGTTTCCATAATAAATCATTATGCTCTGAATGGTATATCCAAGCATCTTGTGAATCGCAACGAGGACCGAATATTTTAACACTATTCATATCTCCTTCAAATTCATATCGTAATTGACAAAAGACTTTTTTATAATTCTTTAAATCAATAATTTTCAATTCTTTCAATGAATCATCAAAAAAAATATCACCATTTGCAATCAGACAATAAAAAGGAGTTATTTCATAATCTTTTTTAATAATATCTATTTGATGAATAACATCACTATACATAAGTCTAGAACCTATATCTATTTGAATAATTTTATCGCTACATATACCTAGTTCATCATTAGTATATTTTCTTTCATTCAATAAATAAATTTTATCAATTAATTGATTATTGACATTTTTTTTCAAACAATATTTTATTTCTTTGTAACGTTTAGGGTCTTTATGAATAAAGAATTGTTGAAACAAATAAACATCAGATTTAATATTAGTAAGAGTATAATCAGTATCACTATCTTCGACAAATTTCATTTAATATATATTAAGATTAAATTCTTCCTAAATAATCTTAATATAAATGATTTAAAAAAAAATTGAATTAGAATTATTGATAAGAATAATATAGTATTATGTAATCGACAAGCAAATAACGAAAATGGAATTTAATGAACAAATGATTGCGAGGATGAAGGAATATTTAAATGAAAATTGTGAATTAATATTACCCATTGACGAATTAGATGGTGTTAGAGTTGAAGCAAAAATTATAAGACCTCCTGTGAAAGATTCACAATTTTATATTTTAATTATTGGATTATTAGGTATATACGATGTAGGTGATGAACAATTAAATGGTTATAAAGTAATATTTAATAGTAATAATAATTATATTAATAATCATACTAATCGTAAAAATATAATTACTAGTCTTGAAGAAATGCTTAAATATACGATGATATTTCTAGAAAATTTCATCGTAGATGAATATTGTGGTCATATAACTACAAAAAAATGTAGTGCTTTTAATTTGGAATTAAGTAATTTGTTTAGTAAATTTGAAAGAGTAAAATTATCAGATGATGAATGCTGTGTATGTAAAAGCGTAAGAACGAGAACTAAAACACCTTGCGGACATCATATTTGCATTAGATGTGTTAGTAAATTAAAAATGGCGGAAGAAGAAGAAGATTATGACCAACGAGAAACAGAAGTTGATTCTCAAAGAAAATGCCCAATGTGTCGCCAAACATTTCATACGTTATGTGTTTAAAAAAAAAATTGAATTAGAATTATTGATAGAAATAATATAGTATTATGTAATCAACAAAGCAAATAACAAAAATGGAATGCAAAGCGTGTGGTGAAATGTTCTCTTATGAAAATTTAAATAAGCACAATGAAGAAGGATATTGTGAAGAAGTATATTGTGATGATTGTAATGAAGAATTTATTTATAGTGGAATATGTAAATGCGACATGTGTAAAGATTTTCTTGAAAATGAAGAAAATGAAAAAACAGAAGATGAAAAAAGAGATGAAATGATATTAAACGAAATGAAAAAACAAGGATTGGTGATGGAATTATTAGATGCTTGTGTAAGTGCAGATAAACAACTACTTGATAATATTTCAAAAAAAATAAGTGTGATTAAAGAAAGATTAAAATAAACAAAATTTAGAAATTCTAATTCTTGCATTATTTTGTTTAATAGCATTTACGTGATAAAAAATATGTTCGCAAATTTCAGTATGATTTTCATCAATATATAGATTAGGAATATGCTTTCTTAAAATTTCTAAATTTTTTTGTCTTTCATAATCAGTAATAACATTTTTAATATTAGAATATAAACCATCATAAGTAATATTTTTAAAAACAGGAGTTCTATAAATAGCGAATCCATTAAAAGCAGAAATACATTCAAAAAGTTCATCAGGTTTTAAATTATCAAGTTTATCAATAATATCTTTTTTCATATATTCAATAACATTAACACTATTATTTTTAAACCCCCAACAATGATGTTTAAAATCTCCATATAACAAAGCCCACATATCATAATAACTAGGTCTATTAAAAGAGAGAGAATCCCAAGTATCAATCAATAAATATTTTTCAATTAAATCAATATTCCATTCATTACAATTAACATCATCAGCATCAATCATAAAATGAAAATCAGTTTTAATACTTTTATACATAAATTCAATTGCTTTATTTCTAGCATTAGCAATTCGTTGAGTTCTATGAGGAGAAGTATTAGTATTATTATTAATTAAAAAAACATTATATTTTTTTGTATATGTATATTCTTTCAATAATTTTTCAGTATTATCAGAGCAATTATCATATACAAAAATAATTGATAAATTATTGAATTTTTTATTTAAAGAATCTAAATTCCTAAATATATTAGGAAGGAATTTTTCACAATTTCTAATACATAAACAACAAGTAATATTCATTTATAATAAGGAAATAAAAAAAGAAGTAAAAAAAGAAGTAAAAAAAGAAAAAAAAATTAGAAAAAAAATAGACATCAAGCGTAGGCGGGCAGTCATGATAGTACATTCGTCATCCCGCAATCCGCTTGCCCTTTCGCCGACCTCTTTTTGCTATTAGCATTGTAAAAGCAATTCTAATAGCAAAAAAACTTAATTTGGATTCGCATTAGGTTTTTGAA
>Ga0208975_1000288_pt1 | contig 26316 bp, 15 predicted proteins | sample GreLakmeER78MSRF_FD_187700 | JGI IMG/M metagenome (GOLD analysis project Ga0208975, IMG submission 187700) | Freshwater lentic microbial communities from great Laurentian Lakes, MI, USA - Great Lakes metaG ER78MSRF (SPAdes) | ecosystem: Environmental > Aquatic > Freshwater > Lake | place: Great... | reverse complement strand
AAGAAAGACCACAAGGTTCTGGTCGAGGAAAAACACCAATTTCTGATTGGCGCGATAGAAGCCGTGTGGTTACAGAAACAGCTGGCTCTTCTGGTGCGCAATCCTGGGCTGAGAGCAATAGTCAGTTTGGAGCAATCTATGGTAAGAACATTGTTTATAAATCCAACTTCGGTCATTTTATTGAGTTGGATGATTCAGAAGGATTTGAGCGAGTAAACATATATCATAAGAATGGTACGTTTATTACGTTGATGCCAGACCAATCAATTGTTATGCGCGCTCAGGGTGGATTACAACAAGTAACATATGCAAATAATGATATATTTGTAAAAGGAAACATCAACATTACAGTAATGGGCGACACTAACATTTCTACAAATGGCGACACAAATATTGATACTGTTGGCGATGTAAATTGGAGAGTTGGTGGTGATTTTAATTTAGATGTGACTGGTGACACTTTTATGGCTAATCGCGGTGATATTAAAATGACTGCAAGGCAGATTCGTCAGAACGCTGGAGATCCGCGTGTTCTTGATGATGTAAAAATAAAAACATACAAATTTGATTCTTAAGCACTACTAAATACACTATACAGCGGAGAATTTACATGAAAACTCTTAAAGACTTTAACGGAGATGGTGGCGAATAATGGCATTTAGAAAACCAAAACCACTTGGTCCAACAGTCACGTATAGTGACTTTACCACTTCTTTTGCTAGAAACGTTGTATCTAATGACCTTATTCGACTGACAGATATAAATGCAGTAAAACGTTCTATTAAAAATCTAGTGGTCACAAACAAAAACGAACGATTACTGAACCCAAGAATCGGCGCTGGTTTAATTGCATTGTTGTTTGAACCAATGGGTCCAATCGTTACTCTAGACATCAAAGAGTCTATCGCAGATACATTACGAGAATTCGAACCAAGAATAGATAAATTAAGCATTGATGTTACTCCTGATTATGACAACAACCAGTACTATGTAACCATCGTATTTACTATGGCAGCAGTACCAGATACAGGCACAGTAGAGTTTACTCTAAACAGGATTAGATAAATGGCGACCAACGGATTCTTAAACAATACTCAGTTAGACTTTGCATCATATAAACAAAGTCTAAAAACATATCTAAGTCAACAAACTCAATTTAGAGATTATGACTTTGAAGGTTCTAACTTGTCAGTCTTGCTAGACTTACTTGCATACAACACATATCACAACGCCATGTATCTAAACATGATTGGTAGTGAGATGTTCTTAGATACCGCGCAGCTTCGCGAATCAATCATCTCGCATGCGAAAGAGTTAAATTATACCCCACGTTCAAGATCTGCTTCTAGGATAGAAGTTGATGTTGTTGCTTCAGTAAACAATAGCGTATCGCCAACCACGATAACGCTACCAGCTAATTATAGAATTTCTGGTACTGCGAACAATGGCTTAGTTTATAACTTTTATACTAAAGAACCTGTAGTGTTAGAATCCTCTAACAGTTACAGCGTGTCTAATGTTTTCTTTTACGAAGGTTCTTTGAAGACAGAAGCATTCTTAGTATCTTCTGCCAACGCGCAGTTTGTAATCAATTCTAGTAATGTTGATATTAGCACAGTTTCTGTAACAGTTCAAAAATCGTCAACAGAAGCAGTATTTACACCATGGAGTAGAAGCGAAGAATTATTTAATCTAAATGCAAACAGCGAAGTATTCTTTATACAAGGTTATAGAGATTTTCAGTATTCGATTACATTTGGTAATGGTGTAGTCGGTAAACAACTAACACCAGGAAACATATTACTTGTAAGCTATTTGGAAACTAATGGCGTAGATGCTAATTACACCTCGACATTTTCTACGGTAGAATCTGTAGATATTTTCCCAGCTAGTACATTTTCGTTAGTGTATTCTGGTTCTTCTTATGGTGGAGCATACGCTGAAGATAATAATTCTATTCGTTATAATGCGATTCGTGGATTTACTAATCAAAATCGCGCTATTACTTCGGAAGATACAGTGTCATTGATCAAAGCCAATTTTCCTTCGATTGAAACTGTAGTCGCGTATGGCGGAGAAGAAGCCACGCCAAAACGCTATGGTAAGATTGTTATTTCTGCAAAACCAATAGGATCAGAGGTATTATCAGATTCTCTAAAGAATGAGATAGTTGATTTTCTATCTGATAAAACATCGCTATCAGTAGAACCATTAATTGTAAATCCAGAGTATCTGTATCTTGATATTTCTTCTCGTGTTAAGTACAACATAAATCAAACCACGAAAACTTCTTCTCAGTTAGCATCGAATGTTGTTACTGCAATTACTTCGTTTAATACCAGTTATCTTTCTGATTTTGGTTCAGATCTAAGATTTTCTAAACTTTCTTCTGCTATCGATGCTGCTGATGTTTCGATTATTTCTAATGACACACAAGTTAGAATTAGCAAAAGAATCACACCAAGTCCTGGCGTAAGTTATTCAGAAAGATGGAGTTTTGAGAATGAATTGTATAATGAAAATGTTAGATATGTTCTTCCAGTAGGACACGAAGCCATTGTTGAGTCCACGCCATTTGTGTATGACGGGTATACCGCTTACATTCAAGATAATGGAACAGGAACTTTGTATGTTTATGCTCTAGTAAATAATATAACAACTGTATTGAATAATAATGTTGGTACTGTTGATTATAATACAGGATTGATTTCTATTAACAACTTAATTGTTGATTCGTATACTACTGATGCGATTAAGATTTATGCAAGAACAGAAAACGCAGATATAGATACTTTAACTAATAAAATCCTTCTCATCGATCCAGAAGATATTACTGTTACTATGACTGGAATTAGAATCTAATGAAAGATATTGAGAAATTAATTTCTCCATTAATCGAACAACAATTTCCTTCTATCTATCGTGACGAAGGAGCGACGTTCGTTACATTTGTAAAAACATACTTTGAATGGTTAGAACAAACTAATAATGTTGCTTATGATTCTCGTCGACTTCCAGAATATCGTGATATTGATACTACTCTAGACAGATTCGTAGATGAATTCAGAAAAAAATATATGCACGGTATTCCAAAAGATATCGCTGCAGATAAACGATTATTGCAAAAACATATCAAAGAAGTGTATTCTTCGAAGGGTACTGCTCGTGGTTTAGAACTTCTTTTTAGAATTCTATTTAATGAAGACATCAATGTGTATATTCCTGGCGGCGATATTCTTCGCGCGTCAGATGGTCAGTGGTTTGTTCCGAAATATCTGGAATTAGAATATAATCTAAACACAAAACAATACATTGGAAAAACAATCACTGGTCGAGTTTCTGGTGCGACGGCTTTTGTAGACGACTACAAAACATATTCTATCAGCGGTAATCTGTATGAGATACTTTATATTTCTAATATAAAAGGTACATTCGTGCCCTCTGAAGAAATTATTAATGACGATATTATAGATGCTCTTGATATTGACGTGTTACAAAGTCCTAGAATTAAAGGATCCTTAAACCAAATTTCTATGACTAGTTCTGACTCTGGATTTTCTTTGGGCGAAGTATTAAATGTCGTCGGCGACGGAATATCTGGACAAGTTGTGGTAACAGGATTAACTGATTCTGATGGAGTTTCTGCTGTTAAACTATACAATTCTGGAGTTGGTTATATTGATGGTTCGTCAGTAACACTCGTCAGCACTGTAGATTCTTCTCGTGATGCAGCAGGAACTATTAGTTTTGCTGGTCATGGTGTGGCTGATGGGTTTTTCAAGAATACAAGAGGATTCTTAAGTTCTGACAAATACATTCATGACAATTATTACTATCAGGAATATTCATACGAAGTTCAAGCATTAACTGCCTTTGAAAGATATTCTGGTATTTTACGCGACTTGTGGCATCCTGCGGGCATGGAAAAGTTCGGCAGGACTTTAGTTCAAGAAATAGCTGTTTCTAGAGGAACTACTTTAGAAGCATTAATTGATTACATAGAAACTTTATATCTAACTTCTACGTCTACTTTCTTGACTACCTCTACTGGTATTACGACTAGCGCATTTACAGAAACTGCGAAAGCAACTGCATTTGCTACAGAGTATTTAACGACTGCTGCTTTTGATACTACTTTTATAACGAAGCGCGATACTTCTAAGAATACCACTTACAATACAGCGACATCTACAACTACGACTACAACGTATAATACATTAATTACGACAGCAACTGCGTTTGATACTGATATTAGTACAACAGTACTCACAGACACCACTTATGTTGGTGAAGCAGTCGCGAGTACCCAGACTAGTAAATCAACAGATACAGCTTTTCAAACTAATAAGTCAACCACAGCTTCGACTAATTATTTGACCAATACGGCTCTTTTGACTTCTACGACATATTCAACATTGTTGTTTGCTACACCTACGACATATCAAACTTCGCGCAATACCAATTTTATTACAACAACGACGTTTGATACAAATAAGACTGCAGATACTGAGATTACTACAAGTGGATATGGCTCAGGATTTGTAAATAAAAATGCTGCTGAAGTGGACGCTGCTTCGTTTGGATTTGATATTAGAAATCCATCGCTCGGTGGCGATTGCGAATTTTCTAATGAAGAAATTGAAGGCGAATGGATTTGGAGATGTAGTAAAGTAAGCACTGTATCTGAAACAACAAAAGTTGCTACGTCAAAAGACACAGCCACCACGTTTATAGCAACCACATTTGCAACAATATACGACACCAGTGGTGGTAGTACAAAAGAAACATCTTTATCAACTTCTACTGTGTATAATACGCTTACTACGTTTAATACAACGTTCAACACGTCATATGATACTAAACAATCAACGACAACGAAGTTTAATACAGATACACTTAAAACAACCAATATAACAACTGGTACGTTGCCATCTACTGCTACGACGACGTCTTTCTTTGCTGGAACAGAAATTAAAACAACGACTGTGTATTTAACAGCATATGCTACTAAAGTTGCAACCACAACTGCGTATGCTACGTCAAAAGATACTACAATTGATACAAAGAAGTTCGCTGCTACAACGTTTATGACAAATGTATTAACTACAATTAATACTGTTTATGAAACCAGCGCAGAAACCAAATTTACAACTTTCTATAATACCAAATTTCAAGAGATTTCGTTTGATACTACATTAGATACTGATGTTACTACAAATGTTACCACACTAACAAATAAAAGCACTGACATCATTACTAAGTTTGCGACTTCACGTCCAACTGAAATTTTAACATATTTTCTTACTGGCGAAGCATTAACTACAGTTGCAACTTCTTATGCGACTGACAAAGATACCAAGATAGCAACAGATACATTTAAGGCTACAACCTTAGCAACAAAGTATTCTACTTCTATATTAACAGAAATAGGTACTTCGAGTTCTACAAATACAACAACCGAGTATGAAAAAGATACAACATATAGAACAGCGACATACACAAATTCTGCTCTTGAGACTAATCTTGTAACTTCAACTGTTATTAAACAGACCTCTACGACAGTTTTAACTGAATATGACACTTCTCTAGAAACAAAATTATCTACAGATACGAATACGACAGTAACTCAAGATACAACTATTAATACTAAGTTCTATACAGATACCGTGTTTAACCAAACAGGAACTGTGTTAAATGCTACGCAGTACATAACAGCGATTTCAACAGCTTATGAAACCATAAGATCTACAACAACCGCTATAAATACTTCGTCAGCCACTGCTTATGTAACAACTGTGGACGTAGATACAATTTTTGATACCGTTATTGAAACGGTGCTAAACACAACCCCATAAGGTAAGTAAATGAGTAAGCTATTATCTAAATTCAAAAGAAATGCGATCGACGAATTTATTAATTCTATCGACAATAAAAAAGTTTCTGCGCTAACCATCGCCAATGCTGGAAGTGGATATACTAACACTAATCAAGTTAGTATTTTTGGCGGAACTACATTTACTGTTACGGCTAATTCACAAGGAAATGTTACTGCTGTTTCTTTAACGAACGCAGGTGTTTATAATACTAATGTTCCTGCTAACAACATATCAACAACAAACACGACTGGTAATGGTGTTGGATTAACTATTAATGTCTCGTTCCAAGACGAAAGCAGTTATTATGTGTTTGTTGCTAAGCAAAGCGAATATCCAACTAGTGACGTTGCTGCTGAAGTAGAATCAGAAACAAGCTCATTTTATAATGTATGGAATGAAATGATGTTTGGTAAAAAGCCTACATTTAAGAAAATGACTAAAAAATACGTGTGGACTAGCGGAACTGCGTATACGCAATATGACGATACTGTCGAATTAAAAGATGAGAATTTCTTTGTTGTTACTGACACCCGACAAGTGTTCAAATGCATCTCTAATGCTGGTGGCGCGAACTCTACTGTAAAACCTACAAAGAGCGCGACTTATATCGGAACACCATTCGAAACAGCAGATGGTTACAAGTGGCTATATCTATACACAATTTCGCAGGCAGACTATTCGCGTTATGTTACTAACGATTATATTCCAGTGACTGAAAATGCGGTAGTAGCAAATGCTGCCATCAATGGAGCTATATTTCATTTAGAGCCAGTTTCTGCTGGTGCAAAATATCCAAATCATACTGGTACTATTACTACAGTTGGCAGTACCACGCAATTATTGATAGAAAATACTGCTAACACAACCACAAATTATTATGCAAGCAGCGCCATTACTGTTATCAATCCAAGCGGTAATACGTTCACTAGAGCTATTTCTGCTTCGAACTCGACGTTTGGAATTACAGTTTCTAGCGCATTTCCTTCTGGCTTTTTGTCAAACACCTGTACATATTCTGTTGGTCCAAGATTGACTATTTCTTCTAGAACTGGTTCGGGTGCTCTTGCGTACGCAGATATGGACTCGGTTTCTGGTTCTATTGACAAAATTAACATGACTTCATATGGTACTGGATATAAAGACGCGACTGTAACAGTCACTGCTGGAACTGGTCTAGGATCTGGCGCTGTGGTGCGTGCCATTATCTCACCAGATGACGGACATGGTAGCAACGTTCATGACGAGCTATACGTGGATGCGCTTGGCGTGCATTGTTTATTTGATGACTATGGCGAAACACTATTTAACACTAATGTAACCTATAGAACTATTGGTTTGTTAAAGAGTCCAACGTATGCTAATGGATCTTTATACACTACAAATACATTTAATCAAATATGCACTATAAATATAACAGGTTCTGGAACAGGATCTTATGCGAATGGCGAAGTGGTAACAGGAAGTGTTTCTTCTGCTTCTGGTAGATACGCATTTGCCAACTCATCAGTTATGTTATTGACTGGAATTAGTGGCGCGTTTCAGTCTGGTGAAGTTCTACAGGGTGCTAATGGAGCGCAAAGAACTTCGTCTAGCGGAAATACTGTTGCAAACCTAGCTATCTATTCTGGTGATGTCTTATACATTCAAAATATTCAAGAAGTTTCTCGTTCTACTTCAAATAAAGAACAAGTTAAACTAGTAATAAAATTCTAACGGAGCGAATTAATGTCAGCTGATATTGCAAATACAACTCTAGCGTCGGCACCATACTATGACGACTTTGATGAAAATAAGAAATTTCATCGAGTATTGTTTAGACCATCATTTCCAGTTCAAGCTAGGGAACTAACCCAACTTCAAAGTATTCTACAAAATCAAATTGAACGCTTTGGTGATAGTGTATTCAAACAAGGTAGTCTGCTTAAAGGCTGTGCTCCGACAGTTATGCCAGATGCTGCTTATGTTGCTATTCCAGATTCTAACTCTACTTTTACCGCAGCAAATACATCTTTCAATGGTGCTATTCTTTATGGTGTTACTTCTGGCGTACAGGCTAGAATATTAAAAGGTCAAGATGGTGTTTCTTCTACTTCGTCTCCTTCTAAGTTATTTGTTAATTATACCGCGACAGGTACAAATGGCGCGAATAAGTTTCAAGAAGGAGAAACTGTCAGAATATACAACGAGGATAAATCATTCCTCGGAACAACCATACTTACTGTTGATAATGTAACAGGATTTGCTCTAAACACTAGGGTTCGTGGTCAGACTTCTGATGCACGCGGTCTAATTACAGAAATTGTTGATTCAACAACAAAAACAATTACCATTACCAACATTAGAAAAGATTTCGTTGTCGGCGAGACAATCGAATCGCTAGCAGACACAACTACAACAGCTGTGGTATCTGCTATTAATTTAGATTTTAGCAATTTACTTGCAAGCACAACAGTCTTAACCACACCAGTTGATGAGCGTTATACTGCAGTTGGTAATGCTTATGCGATTAATATTTCTGAAGGTGTTGTGTATCAAAGCGGTTTTTTTGTTAAAACCTCTAATCAAACCTTAATTCTAAACCCATCAGAAGGTGGCGTCGCTGCAGCAAATGGTATTGTAATTGGTATGGAGACTACGGAAACCGTAGTTGATGAATTTGCTGATTCTTCTTTATACGATAATTCTGCTGACTTGACAAATGATGCAGCTCCAGGCGCGCATCGTCTAAAGCTAGATACGCAATTCGTTTCTTATAGTAAAGATTCTTTACCGAATAACGAAATCTTCTTTGCAGTTGCTGAGTTTGGTCAAAATAATCTATTGAGATGGAATAATACAGTCATAGGTGGTGCGCTCGGACAAGAAATAGCGCAACGTACTTATGACGAATCAGGTCATTATACTGTAAAAGATTTTACTATTAGCTCGAAGCCATCAGCAAATACTCAAGAATTCTATTATGACATTGGTTCTGGTAAAGCATATGTTCGCGGTAATTCTATTGATTTCAAATCAAATCAGCTACTAACTTCTCGTCGTGGCGTTGATACTGAATCACCGACACAACAAATTGTTTCAATGAATTATGGTAGTTATGTTACAGTCGAAGAGCTTCGTGGATATTTCCCAGCTGATCAATCAGTGGATGTAAATCTATATGGTTCTTTCCAAAATGCAATCAGTGCCAGTAAGAATTCAGCAAGTTCTGCTACTGGTAGTATAGGTGTAATCGGTACTGCTAATATTCGCAATCTAGTTTATAATGCTGACAGCGCAGAAAAAGGTGCACCAACAGCACAATACAAAATGTATTTGTTTAATGTTAAGATGAACGAAAATCAGAATTTTAATAAAGTTCGTTCTATTGTTTATCAAGGTGCTACTGCTAACGCATTTGCTGACATTGCAGTTTCGCAGATTGCTAATTCTGTTTATGGTGTTGCTATTTCTGCCAATGGCGGCAATTATACAAATGGTGACATTGTTACGATTAATGGCGGTCTAGGGCAGTCAGCAACAGTACGTCTTGGTGTAGATAACGCATTAGGTAATGTAAGTTCTGTATCTTTAGTTCAGGGCGGAACATACACAGCCAATCCGAGTATATCTGCGTCTGCTGTAACTGGCGGAACAGGGTCAGGTTTAACTTTAGACTTAACAATTGATGGATATTCTGATCCTAGATTAGAAGCCACCGACTATACAGCTCTTGTATTCGGTTTAACAAATCGTGCTGTTAAAAATCTTAGAAATCAAAACAACGATTCTGATACTGAATTTTATTATAATTCTTTTAGTAATGCTTCTCTTGCTAATACTGGTACTACAACAATCAGTTTAACTGATGGTGGTTCATTCTTTGGCTTCTCAGATAATACTGATTTTTCTGAAGATAAAATTGATATTATTCTTACTGGTAATACTTTAACCACTGCCAACCTTACTGGTAATGTTACCGCAAGTGCTACAAATGTATTAACGGGCACCAACGGAACAACATTTTTATCAGACTTTGTTGTCGGTGAAACGATTGTATTTGATGCTGGTGCTGGATTTACAAACCCACGACGTGTAGTCAGTATCGCCAATAATATATCAATGACAGTAAATGGTTCTATTTCATTGGTAGCTAATAGCTATGCTCGTTTTCATGAGAAAGGTTCTATTATTAGTTTGTCTACAAGTAAAAGAACAATAACACTAAATCCAACATTGCAAAGTTTAACTGTTAATTTTAATGCAAACTTTACCACTCCTAATGCAACAGAAATTAAAATCAATGCATATACTAGAAAATCTAATGCTCGACCAATAGCTAAAGAAGTTAAACGTAATCAATTGGTTCGCTTCTATAATGGATCTTTAACTGGTACAATTAGCACATCGGGAACAACAACAGTGACTGGTGCTTCTGGTACTACTTTTGATACTGATTTTAAGCAAGGAAATTATATCAAAGCTAATGGCCAAACAAGAAAAATTGTTTCAATTGCCTCGGCTTCTTCGTTGGTAGTTGATACTGTGTTTACTACAAATCTATCAGCTAATACTTACGAGATTGTTCATCCTTATGGATTTAATCTTGGCGTTCCAGATGTTTTCAAAATTAACGCAATTAGAAAAACATCAGATTTGACTTCAGACACGCCACAAGCTTTTTCAGATTTGAAAAAATACTTTACCTATGATTTCGGTCAGCGTGATACTCATTATGACCATGCTGTCGTATATCCAAAATCTTCTGCGAATGTATCGAACTCATATTTGATTGTTGACTTTGATTGCTTCGCAGCTAATGCTTCGCTAGGTAAAGGCTTCTTCTCAGTCGAATCTTATAGTGTAAATGATGCTATCGGTGCGAATACTTCGCAGTATGTAAGAACTTGGGAAATTCCTTCTTATTACTCTGCTACGAGAGATCGACGTTTTGATCTGCGCGATTCTATTGACTTCCGTCCATACAGAGCCAATACTGCAAATCTAACTTCTAATGCTTCTGCTACGACTGCGAATCCGCCACCAGGAACAATATTTAATTCTGCTACCACAGATTACAATCCATATCCTGGTCAAAACTTTGAATGTAATTTAACTTATTATTTACCACGAAGAGATGCAGTTGTATTGACATCAAAAGGTGGATTTGAAGTTGTTGAAGGAGATCCTTCCATACAACCAAAATCACCTGTTGCAGAGTCTGATGATCAAATGGTAATTGCGACGACATACATTCCGCCATATCCATCATTGACTGTGGCTGAATCGCAGTATGTTATTAATGCTCCATACACAATGAATATTTCTCCTATTTCTAATAAGCGTTATAGAATGAAAGATATTGGTGCTATCGAGCAGCGTGTATCGTCTTTAGAGTATTTTACAACTTTGACTCGCTTAGAACAAAAAGCTACTCAGTTAAATATTCCTGATGACAATGGCGTAGATCGTTTCAAAAATGGTTTCTTCGTAGATCCATTTAACGATCACAGTCTGGCAAGGTCAGAAGATTATGAGCATACCATTGTAATCGACGAGAGTGTTGGCGTCGGCAGACCACCTGTTTCTTTAGAAACAGTCGAGCTTGAATTGAATAATTCTAATGCTGGATCAACAACAATAATTCGCGACACCGCTAATAATATTTCTTATAGCAAGAATTTTATTACAGTAGGATACGATGCTAATACTAAGTTTGTTTCTCAAGATTATTCTACTAGAGAAATTTTAATCGACCCAGATGACAGATACAAAAATGGTTCTGTTGAATTAGATAAAGATAAGTTTTCTGATGTAGAACAATCTATCGCTTATCCTAAGACACTAAGTGCTGATGATAAAAACACATATCAAAACAATTATATCTATCCAGCTAATAGAACACTTAAACTGATAGCGAGAGGATTAAAACCATTTACGAAACACTATATTAGTGTTGATAATGTTGACTATTCTTCTAGTTCTGTTCCTGGTGATATCGTATACAATCAACAATCAATTCCATCAAACGTAATAGTTGATGGTTCCGAAGGCGAGGCACTATATTCTGATTCTAATGGTGTCCTATATGCCATCGTAACAATTCCTGGAAATCTATCATTAGGTAATCATATAATTGCAGTAACTAATGATGTCGCGCCAGCAGTAGGATCTTCTAGATCTATCGGCGCATTTATCGTTGCTCTTGTTGAGAATATTTCGCAACCACCAGTAGTCGAGCCACCACAAACACCAAAGACACCTTTACTTGTTGCTGATTTTGATGTTGTTGGTTCTTTAGTAACGAATGGGGCAACTCATACGCTGTCTTTCTTAGATAAAACTAATCGTGGTGTTGTTGCTCCAGAAGGTTCTGAGCTAGAATCTCCATCTGCGTGGGAATGGACATTTGTTCAGTGTTCTACAGGTTGTGTTGATTCAAGTGTTGCTACTTCTACTGTTCAAAACCCAGAAGATATAACATTTACATATCCTACTATTATTGAAACTGTTTATGTTAAATTAAAAGTTACAGGTGTGGATGGAACTGTTTCGGAAGTAACCAAGCCTATTCAACTTACCAAATACGAAGATAATACTAACCCATTAAAACTAACGATTTACAATCATGTTCCAGGCGATAATAATAATTATTATATGTCAAATGGCTCAACTGCTAAAGTCGTTAAAAATATTACGTTAGATTTCCGTGCCTACATGACATCAAATCGTATATCTGGTGGATATGTTAAAATAAATATTACTGGTAATAGATCAGGCAGTTCTTTATCTGGTACTAATTTTACAGCATCGACTATCGGCACTGCTTCTATTCAATCCAATTTAAGTAAGTTGAATAATGATAGAATTGTAAGTGTCAAGTGGCTCAATCCTGCTGATACAACATTAACTGTTACTGCTACATATCATAACAATGCAGGCACACAGATCGGCGATTCTACGGTAAAAACAATTAGCTTTACCAATACTGGTTCACTTGTTCCATGTAAGCCATGCGAGCCAACTCAAATTGCAGTTACACCGATTACAGGAAAACCAGTTCAAATTTCTACAGATGTAGGCAGTGGTGTTACTTATGTGCCCACCGATGCTATATTATTTACAGACACCGACCGACCAGTGTTAAGATAAGGAGTTATAAATGCCAACCGCTACAAACAATTCATTAAAATTTCTAGCACAAGCGTTTTTTGTCGCGAGTCCTGGAGAGGCAACTGGCATCTATGCTACTAAATTAGATCTATTCTTCAAGAAAAAAGGTTCTTCTAGTGTAAAGGTATTTTTGCTAGAAATGAAAGATGGTCTTCCTGACAGAAACTCGGTTGTTCCTTTTTCCACTGTTTCTCTGAGTGCAGATTTAGTAGATACTTCTACGGATGGATCAACAGCAACTACATTTGAATTTCCTGTTCCAATATTTTTGGATGCTTCCAAAAGTTATTGTTTCGCCATTCAAACTCCAGGTTCTGACTTTTCTGTCTGGGGCGCAACTATTGGCGAAAGAGATTTAATTACTGATAGCATAGTCAACAGTAATCCTCTAAACGACAAAGCATTTTATTCTGAATCTAATTCGGAATATACAGAACTATTGAATCAAGATGTAAAGTTTGTTCTTTATAGAGCAAAATTCAATGTTGCATCTCAAGGCATAGCCACTCTAAGAAATAAAGAAAACTTAGAATATATTGTGCTCAAAGATGTCAGCAGAATGCAAAACTTGATTCCATACACAAGCGATTTGATCGGAGCGTTTCATGATACTTATGCTGAGAAAGCTAAGTTTGTGGATATGTACAGATTGCAATCAGATAATACTAACGAAAAATATGTTCTGCTAGTAAATACAGGTGCTGGAAATTCTTTCTCGGTTGGCGAAGAAATTCAACTATATCGAGAAACAGTAGTAAATGGTGTTACACAGTACATTACATTGTTAGATGGTACTGTAGAGTCTATTCAAAATTACGAGTACCACGCCATTATTCCTAGATTAGATATTGACAACAAACCAACTGCTTCTCTTGCATTAGAAATGAGTGGTACATATGCTGAAGGATCATCATATACAGAAGATCCAGCATATTTTAATATTAATGAAGCACAAGAAAAAATTCTTTCTGATAAGTCTCGATTCTTATTGAGCTACAGTAATGAAGATAGTATTCTTGCTGCTAATTCTTCTTTGCAGATGAAAGCATATATGACTGCTGCGAATGAATATGTTGCTCCTGTTATTAGATTAGATGGTTCCCAATTAGTTCTAGTTACGAATCGTGTAAACAATGATACAACAGGTGAAACTGGTAGAGATGGCGCTGCGATTGCTAAGTATGTTTCGCGTGTTGTTAGTCTAGCTGACGGTCAGGATGCGGAAGATATTAAAGTCTATGTTGATGCATATAAACCTGCAACAACAGGAGTTACAGTATATGGTAAATTTCAATCTGCTGAAGATTTTTCTGATTTTGATAGTTTACCTTGGATTGAATTGACTCAAGTAACACCAGTGGGTGTTTACTCAGACCCTAAGAACCTAAATGATTTCCGCGAGTTCGAATTCAAGATTCCAGAAATATACAAAAACAGCGAAGGATACTTTGCATATACTGCTGCAGCTCCAGCTACTGGAGATTTCGTTCGCTTCAAGAAATACAGCATTAAGATTGTATTGACCGCTATTGAGGGTCAAGAATACAACCCACCCAGAATTACTGATTTGCGAGTTATTGCACTACAAAAATGAAGAACTATATTAAGATCGAAAACTCGCCTGACTTGGTAAAAGATACAAGTTCTGGTGCAGTATTAAATACTAATGTACAAGCATTGGAAGCGTATCGAAAACGACGCGAAAAGAACAGCAAAGTCGATAATCTAGAAGATGAAATAAATACGATAAAACAAACTGTAAACGAATTAAAATCGCTAATGTTGGCAATTTTGTCAGAGAGAAAATAAATGGCAACCAAACTAAATCTATTTATCGACCAAGGAACCGACTTCTCAACAACGATTGAAGTCGCAGATGATGCTGGTACTCCAATTAATCTAACGACCTACACTGGTCGTTCACAGATGCGCAAGCACTATACCTCCACAACCTATAATTCATTTACTGTTACTGGTAATGCTAATGGTATAATTACTGTTTCTATGAATGCTGCTACAAGCGCAAACATTACTGGTGGTCGATACGTATGGGATTTAGAATTGGTTTCCTCTGGCAATGTGGTTTCTAGAATCGTCGAAGGCATTGTTACTATCAACCCTGAGGTTACGAGATAACTAAATATGACTAGTGCGCTTAAGATAAAAGTTGTTGCAACTGGTGGGTCGATTAGACCTTCTACACAGGCTGATGCTGTTACTGTCACTTCTGCTTCAGGTGTTACTGCTTCACGATTAGATTCATTGATAGATGTGGTAGAGGGAACTCCAACGAACAACTCTACTCTAGTTTATTATTCTGCAAACGACACATACGTTGTCGAACAATTAAACCTAGACGGAGGTTCATTCTAAAATGGCCAATAAAATTCAAATTAAACGCAGTACTACCAACGCAGCACCAACAGGTCTTGCTAATGGTGAACTTGCGTATACCTCGAATGGTGAAATACTATTCTTGGGTCACCCAGATGGTTCTACTGGTAGCATCGCTATCGGTGGTCGCCGTGTTCCTGGTACTCTAACTGCTAACCAAGCTCTTGTCGCTAACTCTACACTTGGTATTGACAAAGTAATCGTTGCTAACCTAGTTCCAACTCAAATCTATGCCAACGGTGCGGTTGGTTCTGCTGGTCAGATTCTAACATCTGGCGAAGCTGGCAATGTTCACTGGGTAACTCCAGCTGCAGGTGTAACTTATGATCTGCTTGCTGTTGCCAATACTGAAGCCAACAAAGGTATTCTACAATTAGACCCATCCTCTGGCGCCAATGATGATGTATTCTTTATCGGTGCTGGTGGTGTTACTGTTTCTTCTAACTCTACCGCAATTTTAATTACTGGCCAACAGGGCGACATTACTGAAGTTGTTGCTGGCGCTGGTTTAACTGATGGTGGCACTTCTGGTAGCGTAACACTTAACGTTGGTGCTGGTGCAGGTATTGATGTTGCTGCTGATGCTGTTGCTGTTAAAGCCAACAATGGTATTTCTGCTAACTCTAGCGGTGTGTTTGTTGTTCGCGGTGATGGCACTCTAACTGTAAACGCATCTGGCGTTCATGTAAATACTGCTAACCTTTCTATTGCTACTTCGCAACTTTCTGGTGATGTAGCACTCGGCACTCAAACTTCTGGTAACTATGTTGCCACTATTGCTGCTGGTGCTGGTATTTCTGGATCAGGTTCTTCAGAAGGCAGTGCTGTAACAATCGCTGTTGTAGCAAATAATGGTATTATCTCTAATACAAGTGGTGTATTCGCTGATGCTGCTAATGGTATTTCAGTAACAGCTGACGGTATTAATGTTGATGCTGGCAATGGTCTTGTTGCAAACACATCAGGTCTTCATGTTGGTGCTGCTAATGGTATTTCTGTTGCTGCTGATTCAGTCGGTGTAACTACTGGTTCAACTCTAACTGTAAATACATCAGGTATTCATGTTAATAGTGCGCTATCGATTACTGACCTAACACTATCTGGTAATCTTGATATCAATGGTACACTAACCACTGTTGATACTACAAACCTATCTGTAACTGATTCTATTATTTCGTTGGCTCGTAATAATACAGTTAATACACTTGATATTGGTTTCTATGGTACATTCAACGATGGCGCAACCAAATATTCTGGTCTGTTCCGCGATGCTACTGACGGTGTTTATAAATTATTCGCTGGCCAAGTTCCAGAACCAACCACAACTGTTGACACTGCTAACGTAAACTTTGCGTACGCAACACTACAATCGTACCTAACAACTGGTGCATTTGTTGCTAACTCGAGCGTTGTTAACATTACTGCTAACTCGACTGTTTCCTCTGCAATAACAGCTAATAGCATAATCTCTGGTTTGTTTACTGCTAACTCTACAGTAGTTAGCATCAACAGCGATAGATTACTTGCTAACTCGTCAGTCCTTAACATTACTGCTAACTCAACTGTTTCGGTCGCGCTAACAGCTAATAGCTTGAGCTTAACAACTGCTCTACCAGCAACTTCTGGCGGTACAGGAACTGGTTCTTACACCTCTGGTGATTTGCTAGTTGCTAATACTGGTAACACACTAAGCAAGTTGTCATTAGGTACAGATGGCAAGGTTCTACAATCTAATGGTACTGCGGTTATCTACGCAGACTTGGATGGCGGTACATTCTAAAATTAAAACGAGGTTATTATGAGTGAAGCAATATTTGTAAACGTGTATATTGAAAACATGAAAACGGCTCTTTTTGATGAGATTAGTAAACATCTAATCACCAAGAGCCAACTTGATGTAATGTCAAAACAATTAGAAGAATTGACTGCGAAGTTGGAAAAGCTGGAAGCTAAAAATAAGAAAGTCGCAGAATAACTTAAAAGCCCACTTCGGTGGGCTTTCTTTTAGAGTATAAATAACTATATGACCACAAATATAAAGAAAACTTCTGTTCCTGGACGTGTTCCCAATACTTTCATATTAAGTATTGACGGTGACATTGGCATCAATACACACGATGGTAAGATATGGGTCTCTAACGGTTCTGTAGTTTCAGAGATTGGCGGTGGCGGATCAGGTGTACAGGGCATTCAAGGCATTCAAGGCATTCAAGGTACTCAGGGCATTCAAGGTGTACAGGGCATTCAAGGTGTACAGGGCATTCAAGGTGTACAGGGTATTCAAGGAATTTCTGGTACTGGTTCCGCAGGACTACAAGGTATTCAGGGCGTTCAGGGTATTGCTGGACCAGTAGCTGGCTCTGACACCCAGTTAATTTTTAACGATGGTGGAGTTGCTGGCGCTTCTTCCCAGCTAACATTTGATAAAAACACAAATACATTAACTACTGCTAACTTGACTGTAAATGACACTGCTGTAATCAATACCAACTCAATCACAATTGGTGGCGTCAGCTTAAATACAATTATTACTCCAACACTATTAGACCTTGGTGGTCAAATAAACGCGAATGGTGGAGTTGGTACTGCTGGACAAGTTCTAAAATCTGGAGCAGCAGGAAATGTCTACTGGGATACAACTGGATCTGGAATCCCAAGTGGTTCCAACACTCAAGTTCAGTTTAACGATTCGGGTTCTTTCGGCGGAGATTCTCTATTAACATTTGATAAAGATACAAATACATTAACAACTGCTAATCTAACAGTAAATGATACTGCAGTTATTAACACCAATTCTATTACTATTGGTGACGCCAGCTTAAATACAATTATTACTCCAACACTATTAGACCTTGGTGGTCAGATTAACGCTAATAATGGTGTTGGTTCTGCTGGGCAGATTCTAACATCTGGTGCTGATGGTAATGTCTATTGGTCTAGCGTTGTTGGTTCTGCAGGTGCTCAAGGAACTACAGGTGCTCAAGGTATTCAGGGCATTCAAGGTATCCAAGGCATTACTGGACCAATTGCTGGTTCTGACACTCAGTTAATTTTTAATGATGGTGGTGTTGCTAATGCTTCCTCTCAGCTGACATTCACAAAAGCTACTGCTAGATTAACAACCGCTAATCTAACAGTTAATGACACTGCTGTAATCAACACTAATTCTATTTCAGTTGGTTCTAACGTAGTCGTAAATACTTCAGCGTATTTTGTTGGCAACTCATCTGTAAATACGTTTATTACGCAAAATCTACTGGATCTTGGCGGTCAATTAAACGCAAATGGCGGAGTTGGTACAGCTGGTCAAATATTGACTTCTGGTGAAGCTGGCAACGTCTATTGGTCTAGTGTTGTTGGTTCTGCAGGTGCTCAAGGAATACAAGGTATTCAGGGAACTCAGGGTATCCAAGGTTTTACTGGAGCGCAAGGTACTTCTGGTACTAACGGAACTCAGGGAATACAAGGTATTACTGGTCCAATCGCTGGATCTGACACTCAAATAATTTTTAATGATGGTGGATTCTCTAACGCTTCTTCCCAGCTAACATTTACAAAAGCTACCGCAAGACTAACAACAGCAAATCTAACAGTAAATGATACTGCAGTTATTAACACCAATTCTATTACTATTGGTGACGCCAGCTTAAATACAATTATTACTCCAACACTATTAGACCTCGGCGGTCAATTAAACGCAAATAATAATGTAGGCACAGCTGGTCAAATATTGACTTCTGGTGCTGATGGAAACGTCTATTGGTCTAGTGTTGTTGGTTCTGCAGGTGCTCAGGGTATCCAAGGTATTCAAGGTTTTACTGGAGCGCAAGGTACTTCTGGTACTAATGGAACACAGGGAATACAAGGTATACAAGGCATCCAAGGTCCGCAAGGAACTCAAGGCATTCAGGGTATCGCTGGACCAATTGCTGGTTCTGACACCCAGCTGATTTTCAACGATGGTGGTGTTGCTAATGCATCTTCTCAGTTGACTTTTACCAAAGCTACTGCTAGATTAACAACCGCTAATCTAACAGTCAATGATACAGCTGTAATTAACACTAATTCTATCGCAGTTGGTTCTAATGTTGTTATAAATGTGTCTGCATACGCTGTCGGTAATTCTAGTGTCAATACATTTATCACTCAAAATCTACTTCATCTTGACGGTCAAATTAATGCTAATGATAGCGTCGGAACCACTGGTCAAGTTTTAACTTCTGCTGCTGGCGGTAATGTCTATTGGTCCAGTGTTGTTGGTTCTGCTGGCGCACAAGGTATTCAAGGAATACAGGGTATTCAAGGTCTTACTGGATCTCAGGGTACTTCTGGAACTAGCGGTACTGGGGGAACTCAGGGTGTTCAAGGAATACAGGGTATTCAAGGATTTACTGGATCTCAGGGAACTTCAGGAACGAATGGCACCAACGGAACTCAGGGTGTTCAAGGTATTCAAGGTCTTACTGGGCCAATCGCTGGTTCTGATACTCAAATAATTTTTAATGACGGCGGATTCTCTAATGCTTCCTCTCAGTTGACTTTTACAAAAGCTACTGCAAGACTAACGACTGCTAACTTAACTGTAAATGATACTGCTGTGATTAACACTAACTCGATTTCTGTTGGTTCTAATGTTGTCATAAATGCGTCTGCATATTTCGTAGGTAATTCTACTGTTAATACGTTTATTACACAAAACCTATTAGATCTTGGCGGACAAATAAATGCAGATGGAAGTGTTGGTTCTGCTGGTCAGGTTCTGACTTCTAATGGCGCTGGTAATGTGTATTGGTCTAGTGTCGTTGGTTCTGCTGGCGCACAAGGTATTCAAGGTATTCAAGGTATCCAAGGATTCACTGGAACCCAAGGTACTTCGGGAACCAACGGATCTCAAGGTACTCAAGGTATCCAAGGATTTACAGGAACTCAGGGTACTTCGGGAACGAATGGTACTAACGGAACAAACGGATCTCAAGGCATTCAAGGTATTCAAGGATTTACTGGTGCGCAAGGTACTTCTGGTACTAACGGAACTCAGGGAATACAAGGCATCACTGGACCAATCGCTGGATCTGATACCCAAATAATCTTTAACGATGGCGGTGTTGCCAATGCTTCCTCTCAGTTGACGTTCACAAAAGCTACTGCAAGGTTGACAACAGCTAACTTGACTGTAAATGATACTGCTAACATTAATACAAATTCAATTACTGTTGGCTCTAATGTTGTTATAAATGCTTCTGCATATGCAGTGGGTAACTCATCTGTTAATACATTTATTACACAAAACCTATTAGATCTTGGCGGACAAATAAATGCTAATAATAGTGTTGGTGATGCTGGTAATGTTTTAACTTCTGGTGCTGGTGGTAATGTCTATTGGTCTAGTGCTGTTGGAACTCAAGGCATCCAAGGCATCCAAGGTACAACTGGCACAACAGGTGCTACGGGTGCTACTGGCGCACAAGGTACAACTGGAACAACAGGTGCTACAGGTGCTACAGGTATCCAAGGTACAACTGGCACAACAGGTGCTACAGGTGCTACGGGTGCTACTGGCGCACAAGGTACAACTGGAACAACAGGTGCTACAGGTGCTACAGGTATCCAAGGTACAACTGGCACAACAGGTGCTACAGGTGCTACGGGTGCTACTGGCGCACAAGGTACGACAGGTATTAGTGGTATCGGTGCTTCAACCAACACACAAGTTACTTTTAACGACTCTGCTACTGCTAACGGTGCGTCAACATTCACATTTAATAAAACAACAAGTACCCTAAGCACTGCAAACTTAACAGTAACAGGTGCAGCGACAGTAGCAGGGCTGCTGTCCACTAGATTTGGTGGTTCTGGCGCAGCTATTCGTGTTGGTGATGATACAGAAATACATGATGTAAACGTAGCAAACGCACTAGGTATTAAGGGTGTACAAAATAGTGGTTTAGGTTTTATTCGATTTGGATCCGACACAAATCAGATTGGTTACGATGGAACAAGACTAAATTATGGTGGTGGGTTTTACTTGAATGGACAACTGCAAGTTGCTGGTCAGATTTATTCTGATTTGAACTCCACTAATATAGTTGCACCAATAGTACCTAGAAACTTAAATAATACTAGCGTAACCACTAAAGCAATAGCATTATCATATGCACAAGGTCTTGATACAGTCTCTACTGTAAAAGATGTTGGATACATATCTGTCAATCCTAGAGATGGAAACTGGGTTGGCTCTGATATGAATTTCTATACCAGAACAAGTGACGCTCTTGGACTTGATATGACTCTTGGTGGCGATGGAATGCATTACATCTATCCTGCTGATGATGGAAGATTTAGATCAAGCAAGACTAGAACTAATATTGGATGGAACTATGCGCATTTTGAAGCATACACTCCAACAGGAAGTTCAGTAGATTTCGCATCGTTTACTGCACATATTCAAGATCAAAGCACAGCTGTACAGTTTGGTCTTTATAATAATGGAACAGTAACAAAATCTGGTGTGTTTGACTCTGCTGGTGGCGATCTTCTTATTTACAACCACACTACTGGAACGGCATTCGCCAATGGTGTAGAGCTTGGTTTCCGCGAAATCCCGCAAAATCTTCAGAACGCGACTTATACTTTCGCGCTCACAGATAGCGGTAAATCAATCGGCAAAAATAACACAACAGCCTACACCTATACCATACCAGCAAACGGAACAACAGCGTTCCCTGTTGGTACGGCTATTACTGTATTTAACGGAAATGCAACATCCAACATTACAATTGCAATTAATTCAGACACACTAAGGCTTGCTGGTACGACAACAACAGGATCTAGAACTTTGGCGCCATGGGGTGTGTGTACTTTGTTAAAAATATCATCAACTGTTTGGTTGGCATCTGGGTCAGGGCTAACATAATGGGCGCAATGCAGCAATCATTATTAATGGGCGGAAAGTTTTCGCCAATTAGACGCGATTATGCATCTGGCTCTTCTGCTACAGAAACAGCTCCAGGTGGATGTGAAACTGTTACAATCGCTGTCTGGGGTGCTGGCGGTGGTGGCGCTCGAGGCACTGGTTCAGCTGAGCCAGCATATGGAGCTGGCGGCGGTAGTGGTGGTTATTCGTACAGTTCTTATTCGATAACAGGCGGACAAACAGTGGTATACACTGTTGGTGTTGGCGGTGTTGGTGGCAATTCCGTAACAGGAGCAACAACAGGCGGAACATCCTCAGTTGTCAGTGGCACTAAAACTATAACAACACTTTCTGGTGTTGGTGGCGGAGGTGGCGGAACTGGTGTATCTGGATCTGGCGGCGCTGGTGGTACAGCATCTGGCGGCACTATAACAAATACAACAGGTAATCCAGGAGAAGACGCAGGCAATTCCGGAACTGGTGGTGCTGGAGTCGTTGGATTTAATAGTGAACAAAAAGGTGATGGCGGTCAAGCTGGACTAGGTCTATCAGGATTTGGATCTGCTGGAGCCAATGGATATATTATTTTTTATTACGAATAAAGTTTAATTATAAAACATAAAGGATTAAAAATGTCAAGAGTAACTATTAAAGAAAATGTTAAAGTTAAGCGAGAACTTGTTTCTCCGATTACTACTATAAACTGGGATCCAGTTGCAAATAGTGGCACAATAACATACAATATAAACGAAATGTTATTTATTGATGACGTGTTGATAAGAATGACACCAGTTTTTATAACATCCGTAACATTAAACGAACTAGTATCTAAAACATATGAAGTTGAAATTGAACCTGGAGTATTTACTCAAATTCCAGGAGGGTTAGTTATGCTTGCTTTTAAGAAAGCATTTGAAGATTCTATAGTTGAAAGTAATTTAGGTTATCAAGTCGAAGAATAATACATTATACTAAATAGACCTGAGTAAATACTCAGTACAAATCTGCTAGTAGATATTAGCAAAAGGAGACAGGCAAATGCCAAATAGATTTCAAATTAAACGAACTACTACCACTGGCTTACTGCCAAACGTAAGCAACTCATCTAACACCTCGTACATCGCCGCAGGTGAATTAGCAATCAACCTTACCGACAGGAAACTATTGTCTTCCAATGGTTCAGCGACATTTGAAGTTGGCGCGAACCTTGCAACCATAGTTGTCGGAACTGCATTTACACAAACTAGTGGTAATGCAAACTTTGACAGCGGTGTTTTGTTTGTCGATGGGACAAATAATAGAGTTGGTGTAAATAATACAACTCCTGGCCATGCTCTATCAGTAACAGGTACGTTTTTCGCTGGCAACACCACAATTAACGGTGACCTTGCGATAGGTGGAGTTGATGCAGGTCCAAACTTTATAAGTTTTAGAGGAACTACTGGCGACTCACCCAACTCATACAATCATACTTATGTTGGTGAAAGAATACACACTGCTTCGGAAGCATCTGAGTTATTTTTATTCAAAGGCAACGATCCTTCTACTTCTGGTCCAGATAGAGTAAGAATCGGAGCTGCTGAATTTAGAGTTGATACTTACGCATCTGCGTTAAGTGGAACTTTTGAAGCTGTTGCAAGTTCTGCTAATTTAACAAACAAATTTATTGTTACGAATGCTGGTAATGTTGGTATTGGTAATTCTACTCCGAGTAGTAAGTTAGTCGTTGCTGGTGCTGTTGAACTCGGTAATACTACCATCACTGGTTTCGCTAACGTATCTTCCACACTAGCTGCTGGCAACACAACAATTACTGGATTCATTACAGCCACAGGTGACATTACTGCGTTCTTCTCAGATGACCGACTAAAAGATCGCTATTCAAATATTCCTAACGCAGTAGAAAAAGTTAAATCGTTAAATGGTTTCTACTACGAACCAAACATCACAGCGCAAGATCTCGGATATCAAAAAGAAATGCATGTCGGTGTTTCTGCGCAAGAAGTAAATGCTATCATGCCAGAGATCGTTGCACCTGCGCCGATTGATAACAAATATATGACGGTTAAATATGATAAATTGATTCCTCTTTTAATCGAAGCAATCAAAGAGCAACAGACACAAATTGATGAGTTGAAAGCACAGCTCAATAAGGATTAACGATGCCATTGCCGTCGTCAGGCACAATTAGTTTATCAAGCATCGCCCTAGAGTTTGGCGGTACAGCACCACACTCAATTTCTGAGTATTATCGTGGTGGTGCGTTTGTTGCGAACACATTGATAAACGCTGCTATTCCTACATCTGGAACTATCAAGTTTTCTGACTTCTATGGCGCTTCTGCTGGATTTGCTACTGTCTTTGAAACGTCGCGCGCAACTGGTACTACTAAATCTACAACCACTGTGTTTGAAACAAGTCAAACTACGACATTCGATACCAGTAAGACTACTGTTTACGCTACACTAACTAATCTTGATACTGGTACATCAAGATTAACAGATACCAGCAAGTTGACTACTGCCTCTACGAGCAAGTCAACGACTACTGCATTTAATACTGTATTTGCTACGACGTTCGTTACAACGTTCAATACAGATACTGCGTTCTTGACTGACACCAATAGAACCACAGATACTTCACGTGCAACTTCTAAAGCGACTGCTACTTCTAAGTCAACTTCCACTGTATTTGATACTACGACTACGTTCGTAACAAGTTTTGAAACAACTTATATTACGACGTTTACAACTGACACAGTTATTACTACGCAGACAACTAGAACTACTAACACGCTTGTCAGCACTAATATTGCAACTTCGAAAGCAACGTCCACTGTATTTGATACCACGACAGTATTTGTAACCACAACGACGTTTAACACTTCGTATGCTACAACTACCGTGTTTAATACTACTGGTTCTACTAGCAAAACTACTGATACAAGTAGAACAACTACGTTCGGTACAACGACCACGTTTAATACATTGTATGCTACAACGACTGCATTTAACACAGCTTATGCGACAACAACCGTATTTAATACGACTGGCGCCACGAGCAAAACTACTGATACTAGCAAAACGACTACGTTCGGTACAACAACAGCGTTTAATACTTCGTATGCTACAACTACTGCGTTTAATACATCGCAAGGAACGTCTAGAACTACTGACACTACTATAACGACCACGTTTGCTACAACAACTGTATTTGATACCATATATTCTACAACGACGACATTTAACACTACGTTTGCTACGACAACTAATTTTGATACCACACAAGGCACGAGCAAGACCACCGATACAAGCAAAACGACTACGTTTAATACAACTGGTTCCACTAGCAAAACAACTGATACTTCTAAAACAACTACGTTTAATACAACTGGTTCTACAAGCAAAGCAACCGACACTAGTCGTTCGACGGTGTTTGCTACGACAACTGCGTTTAATACATCGTATGCGACAACCACTAATTTTGATACTACACAAGGTACAAGTAAGACGACCGACACTAGCAAAACTACGACATTTGGTACAACAACTACGTTTAACACAACGTTTGCTACTACTACGGTCTTTAACACGACTGGCGCTACAAGTAAAACCACAGATACAAGTAGATCTACAATATTCGGTACAACCACAACGTTTAATACGTTGTATGCTACAACCACAACTTTTGTCACCACATTCGCTACGACGACGATATTCAATACTTCGTTTGCCACCACGACAAATTTTGATACGACGCAAGGTACATCAAAAGCAACAGATACATCTAGAACTACTACGTTTAATACAACTGGTTCTACAAGTAGAGCTACTGACACCAGTCGATCAACAGCGTTCAATACCAATAATAGCACGTCTAGAGCAACAGGAACTTCTGGAGGCACAACGACTGCGTTTAATACCACGACAGCGTTTGTAACAACATTTGATACTTCTCAAGGAACTTCAAGAGTAACCGAGACTT
>Ga0208975_1000287_pt1 | contig 26316 bp, 20 predicted proteins | sample GreLakmeER78MSRF_FD_187700 | JGI IMG/M metagenome (GOLD analysis project Ga0208975, IMG submission 187700) | Freshwater lentic microbial communities from great Laurentian Lakes, MI, USA - Great Lakes metaG ER78MSRF (SPAdes) | ecosystem: Environmental > Aquatic > Freshwater > Lake | place: Great... | reverse complement strand
CGCCGGATTTTTGTTTTCATAAAGTGTTAAATAAAGATGATTTAGTAGGTATGCCAGAACGAATGCTCCGTAAATAATCCACGATTGAGGATGTGTTTTTTGCGCTCCTTGTGAGCCATTCCAATAAAATAACGCAATGGCAACAAGAGCAATGAAAAGCGAGTAATGAATGAGGTATTTTTTGATCGGAGACATTTTACAAAACTAAAGGAGAAATGAGTAAAAAGATGTTTTAATTAATGACTTGATTTATAGCATTGGAATTACAGTAAATTATTAAAAACAAAGCTTAAGAAACTATTTTTTTAGTACGTCGCGAATGAAATACCACATTGCAGCGAACACAGCAAACAACGCAAATGTTAACGTAAACAAAGGGAAATTTAAAGGTTGGAAATATTGGTCAAGCCAACGACCACTAAAAGTGCCAACAACAATAATAACAGCCATTGTGGTGGCCATCGAAAAATACTTGGCTGTCGAGTTCGTCTTAGGCGGTTTTCTCGGCGAGTTCGTCGTCGGATTGCTCATGTTGAATTTCTTTCACTACCCCCCCCATACTGCAAGAACCAGAGAAGTCCGCACCCGGCTCAATGGATAATTTTCCAGTGCTAATTTCCCCACTTAATTTTGCAGTTCCTTTAAGTGAAAGAAGTTCCGTAACATTCACTTTACCTCTGATACTGCCCGAAATATCTGCATTTTGGCAGTACACTTCACCCTCAACATTGCCAGAAGGGCCAACGACTAATTTGCCACGTGTTTTTACCGTTCCTTTGAGCGAGCCGTCTATGCGAATATCGCCACTAGAAATGACATCTCCCTCAATTGAGGTTCCTGCACCAACGATATTTAATGTGCCAGAATCGGAAGTATTGTTACGGTTGTTATTCATAATCTTATTGTTAAACATAACGGTTCGTTTTCTATTTGCCCAAAGTTATCAAATCGAGGGCAGATTTACAAAATTCTTAATAATTTGAGGTTTTTGTTGAAAAAAAGGCATTAAGAGCTTATTTTTTCAAAAAATTGAGTTCAAAAAAGGCTTTGTAAGGCTCTATGTTTTTGTCTTTATAAAAAATCAAAAAGTTTTCATTGGAAATCAACATCACTTGAAAAGTTCCAGGCAAAAGGTTTTTGAAAAGGCCTGGTTGTGATTTTAATAATGTGTAATAATCGAGCGCACTTTTTTTATTTAAAAATTGTTTGACGGAAACACAGCTATGAAGATTGTCTAAAATAACGCTGTTAATGGTAAGTCCTTGCGAAGCAAACATTTGTAAATTATAATCTGAAATATCAATTTTGAATTTATTTAAATCTCCCTTACCCTTGTCCACAACAACTATATATATGTATCCCCCGGTTTCACTTTGTAAATAAATCGGTCCAGCAGGAGTTGCAAGAGTATCTATTGTTTTATTTTGTTTTGTTTTGAGTAACGCGTCTAAAAGCGCTTGCGCTTGTTTTCGTATTGGATCGTTCGGATAATTCACAATTATTTTTGTAAGCTCCGGCTCCATGGTTGCATTGCCACGTGTTTTTCCCATACTTACCGCACGGATAAACGCAAGCTTAGCGGAATGTTCATTTTTTTTTCCGAACAAAGAGTCGGCAATATCACATCGGGTTATAACATCTAAGTAGTTTTTTTGGGAGTAGCTTTCGTATGTTACATTATAGTACTCATTCAATTTAGCGCGTTCATTTTTTTTGCCGGTCTCGAAGTTTGGATTTTTAATTAGGGAGCAGTATTCGCTCTCAGGAAAATTATTACAGATGTAGTTTTTGTGTTCTTCTGCTTTAGTTAAATTTCCATCTGCTTTAAATAATCTCCAAAGTTGAAAGTGAGAAGCGATTGCATATTTGTGATTTGGGAAACGCTCACAAAGTTCCAAAAACGAAGCGGTTGCTTTTTTGTAATTAGACATTTGTTCTTTATAAATTGTTGCGAGATTATATATTGCATCAGCAATTTTCTCGTTTGTCTTTATAACGGACTCTTCCGTTAGTGGCAGGTCTTTGATGTAAGTTTCTCTTAAATATTTTGCGTTTCCAGATTTTGAAGATGACTTTAATGCCCCCGGGTCCTCATCGGGCTTTTCTGTATTTTCTATGTCGTTTGTAAACAAAGTTTCTTTATTGGACCGCCTCCAATTATCCTCTAGCTTCCGGCTTCCCCACTTGCGCGTAAATTCATTTATTCCGAAAGAAACATTGGATAGATTGTAAAAATAAAATGAACTTACAGAAGGGCCTCCTGGGTTGCCTGGATTACCGGGACTGTTACTAATCAGAATCCGCTGCTCTTCCAATTCTTTCTTTCGCTTCTCTTCTGCTTGAATTCCAGCAATTAATTTGTCAATGAAAGGATACAGTGTCGAGGTGTCTCCGCCATATTTTTTAGCAATGTGCAGTAAGCTATCTTCATTGGAAATTATATTTAGATATCGAACAAGATTTACCAATCCTTTGTTTTTTTCGAAGATTGATTTATAACCAGGAAAATCTTTAGGAAGGAAAGTTAAAGTACTGTCAAAGTAAGCCTGCGCATTTTTATAATCCGTGTCTGTAAAATAGATGTCACCTAATGCTAAATAGGATAGGGCTTTTTGTTTATTATTCCCCATGCTATAGGCAATGGATTGCCGGTAATAAACCATTGCACCTGGAATGTTGTTTGAACGTACGCTTAGTTGTGCTAAGGCGTAATAAATTTGATCTTTATATTCTATATTTTTAATATCCCCTAACATTTTTTGCAAATCTTTCATTGCGGCAGTTCTGTTTTTTTCATTGGCAGCACTCAGTCTGGCACGATTTAGTTTTGCATTGAAGAACATATTGTATTCGGGGTGCATTTCAACGACAGCACCAAAATTTTCAAATGCACTTTTTTCTTTTCCAACTTTTTCATACAGCTGGGCGAGAATAAAAGTGTATCGGGCAAGTTTCTTTTTAGATTTGGTTTGAGCTATCGCGCCGTTTAAATTTTTAATAGCATTTAGGTAGTTTCCTGTTTGCAAGTAAAGGTCGGCATAGGTTGCTTTAATCTCTCCTTGTAAATTTTTTGGACAAGAAGGGTCATTAGAGATTACATCAAGAATTGATTCTGCATCTGTTAATGCGCCAAGAGAAATTTGAGTTCGCGCCTTCCAGACTAGGGCTTCTGATTTGGTTATATCATTTGGGTACTTCTGAATTATATAATCGAAAATTTCGAGTGCAGTTAAACACTCTCCTTTAATATAATGGGATTTGCCAATAACGAGGTAACAATCGTCTATCCATTTGACAGCATTTGCAATTTCATTTCCAGATTTTGTAGTTATAGCGTGCCGCTCAATGCATGTACTCGCTTTTTTAATTGCTTTTTCTAGGTCGGAATAGCTGGACTTTGTTTCTGGTGTTGTAGGTAGCTGAAAAAGTGGAAGTAATTGCGAATAGTCATCAATGTAAGACTTTCCAATTTTCACTTGAGCCTCTTTCATGCTCTCGCGGGCATAAAAAAATCCATTGTATCGTGAATTTATATTGTGAAAGGTTCGCGTAACAAAAGTGTTTTTTGTTGTGCTGCAAGCATCCAATAGGATTACGCCCACAAAAAGCACTGTTAAAAAACGAAGGGTTGTATATTTTATCACAAACAGTTTACGAGTTGAATCGATTAACGATTAGGAGCGCAAAAATAGTGTATTATGTTAATTTAAGACGTTTAAAAAAGGTACGCGTTGCCTAAAAAGGGAGGTTTATTACGATATTTGCCCCATACTATCCCATTCTATTGGGCTAGCTTCTTTCTATGTCCACTAAAAAAGAAAAACGAAAGTTAGTTGATCGCCTGAGGAATAAGTATCGCCTTGTGGTGATGAATGAAGATACATTCGAAGAACGTTTTTCTTTACGACAAACACCATTAGGTTTTTTATGGCTTAGCGCTTCCTTTATGCTTGTCATAATTTTTTTGGTTGTGATTCTGATTGCATTTACACCTATACGTGAATACATACCTGGTTATGCTGATGTAGGGGTGCAAAATCAATTGATTAAGTTAAATTTTCAGGCAGACTCATTACAAAAATCGGTTGTGTTTAAACAGCGCTATCTAGATAACATAGCATTAATTTTATCAGGGAAAGATTCTGCCATTCAGCCGAAAGATCTTAGAGATAGTACAAAGAATTATGGCAACATGAATTTTCAGACCAATGCAGCCGACTCTGCCTTGAGAAATGAAATTGAAAACCAGGATCAGTACTCGCTTACTATTGATGTTAAGCCAAGAGGAGGAGTTAGTGGATTTTTCTTTTTCGTGCCCATGAAAGGAGAAGTGTCTAGCGCTTTTAATTTAGGAGAAGAAAATTTCGGAGTAGATATTTTATCGGCCGATGAAAACGAGCCAGTGCGCTCTACTTTAGATGGCACGGTGATTGCCTCTGGTTGGTCTACTGCTTATGGATATGTAATTTCTGTGCAGCACGCGGAAAATTTAATCTCCATTTATAAATATAATTCCGTTGCTTTAAAAAAGCCAGGGGAAAGTGTTCGTGCTGGTGATCCTATTGCAATTGTAGGGAGTTTTGGTAAACAAGGCCCGCAATTACATTTTGAATTGTGGTACAATGGAACAGCAATTAATCCTAGTGACTACATGGTTTTTCAATAAGTTGGATTGAGTTTGCTCCGCGAGGAAATTAAAAAGAGAAAGATTGTTGGGTTGACAGGTTGCGTATTATTATAGATTTAGATTTTTATGGAAGTTAAAAAAAAGCATCTTGCAATTTTAGGATCTACAGGTTCAATAGGAACACAGGCGCTTGATGTAATTGAAGCAAATTCAGATGTTTTTACAGTGGAAGTTTTAGCAGCAGGAGGAAATGCCGATCTGTTAATTCAGCAAGCGCTTAAATTTAAACCTAATGTTGTTGTAATAAATGATAACTCTAAATTGGCAAAAGTTAAAGACGCATTGCTCAACGAGGGGATAAAAGTTTATGGTGGAGAGGAAGCGCTTGCCGATGTTGTGCAGATGGAAACAATCGACATGGTGCTTGCGGCAATAGTTGGCTTTGCAGGTATGAAGTCTACACTTGCAGCAGTGAAAGCGGGCAAACAAATTGCACTGGCAAATAAAGAGACCTTAGTTGTTGCGGGCGATATCATTACGTCAGAAGCAAGAAAAAATGGAGTTAATATTTTCCCTGTAGACTCCGAGCACTCTGCAATTTTTCAGTGCCTTGCTGGGGAGTTTGAAAATCCAATAGAAAAAATTTATTTAACTGCTTCTGGCGGCCCCTTTCGTGGGTTCAGAAGGGAGGAGCTTTTAAATGTTACACAAAAGGAAGCGCTCAAACACCCTAATTGGGCAATGGGCGCAAAGGTTACAATTGACTCAGCTACTTTGATGAACAAAGGTTGTGAAGTGATTGAGGCAAAATGGTTATTCAATTTAAAAGCGGAGCAAATTGATGTGATTGTTCACGCCCAAAGTATAATTCACTCGCTCGTTCAATTTCGTGACGGAAGTATGAAAGCGCAAATGGGCCTTCCTGATATGAAATTGCCGATTCAATATGCGTTCGGCTATCCTAAACGGTTGTCATCTAATTTCCCTCGTTTCGATTTTATGAAATATCCGGCGCTGACTTTTGAGAAGCCGGACGTGGAAACGTTTTCTTGTTTAGGAATTGCTTATGCTGCGATGCGCGATGGCGGTAATCGGGCCTGTGTTATGAATGCGGCAAATGAAATTGCAGTGAAAGCCTTTCTTCAAGACAAAATCGGGTTTTTACAAATCGCTGAAATTATTGAGAAAACAATTTTGAAATCTACTTTTGTTGCTTCGCCTACAATTGAAGATTATGTACATAGCGATGAAGAAGGCCGAAGAATTGCGGAGGAATTGATTCCAATGCTGCGATGAATTGGTCGTGGGGGGATTTGTAGGTGTTTTAGAATTAATGTTTTTGCGATCATTTCAATCATAAACACGGAATATAATTGTTAATTTTGCTCTTTGTAAAATTAATTATTACCAATTTTAAATTAACCTCAATTATATTATAATACTGCTGTGATAAAATTTACCCTTTTCTTTATTAGTCTTTCGTTGCTCATCGTTTTGCACGAATTTGGACATTACATTGCTGCGCGGATGTTTAAGACGAAGGTGAATAAATTTTATTTATTCTTCGATTTCCTTTTTCCATTTTCGAACGTTTTAAAATTTACGCTGTTTAAAAAGAAACTCGGTGATACCGAATACGGTATTGGCTGGTTTCCGTTTGGTGGCTATGTGGATATTGATGGGATGATGGGAGATCCAGATGATAAGTTAGGAAAAGCACCAGAGCCGCATGAGTTTCGTGCTAAAAAACCATGGCAACGACTGATCATTTTGGCCGGTGGGATTACCGTTAATTTTCTTCTAGCCATTGTTATTTTTAGTTTTGTTTCTTGGTCTTATGGCGAGTCTTATTTACCAGCAAAAAACGCGAAGTTTGGAATTTATGTGGACCCAATTGGCGAAAAAATTGGATTAAAAAATGGCGATAAGGTTGTGTCTTTAGACAACATCCCCGTTACCGACTTGCATAAAGCAGCGGTTGCGATTTTGTTAGATAAACCAAAATCAATTCAGGTGGAGCGGAATGGAGAGAAAAAAAGTTTGTTAATTCCTGAAGGTTTCGATTTACAGGTTGTTGACAAGGAGGTGATGCTTTTTGATGCAGGTTTCCCATTTGTAATTGACAGCGTTGTTCCAGAAACGGGGGCTGCGCTTGCTGGGTTTAAAAAAGGCGACCGATTGGTTTCTCTAGAAAGCGACTCTATTCTATTTTTTCAGCAGTTTTCTCGTTTGTTTAAAGAAAACAAAGGAAAAACAGTTTCTGTTGGCTTTGTGAGAAATGGAAAGTTGGACAGCGTAAATGTAATTGTGAAAGAAGACGGCTCAATTGGAGCATATTATCAACCACAATACACCTATTTTGATATTTCAAAACAAGAATTTGGATTTATTGAATCTTGGGGCCAAGGATGGAACAGGACAATTAGCGTGCTCGGAAATTATGTAAAACAATTTCGTTTAATATTTTCAAAAGTAGGTGCTTCAAAAATGGGAGGGTTTGCTAGTATTGGGAAAATGTATCCAAGTTCATGGGACTGGGAAGCTTTTTGGACTACCACAGCTGTGATTTCTGTCATTCTTGCCTTTATGAATTTATTGCCAATTCCGGTTCTTGATGGCGGCTATATATTATTTATTCTTTGGGAAATGATTACTGGAAAAAAGGTTGGCGATAAATTTATGCAACGCGCTTTGACAATAGGAATGTATTTTGTTTTGGCTTTGTTAATTTTCTCTAACGGCAATGACATTGTTCGCGCTCTTAGATAACTAATTTTGGCATTAGACTTGCAGTATTTTGATCATGGCATTCAATCTTGATAAAATGAATCTCATTACGAAAAAGTTAATGCTCCCAGTGCTGTTTTTTTGTCTCCCGTTTTTGGCTGTGGCACAAACCACAACTAAAAATGAAGAAGTCAACGAAGAATCCGGCACAATAAAAAAAGCAAAAATTCTTTTGATACCTTGGGAGCCGCGTATGTATAACTGTAATTCAGGAATCTCAAGGGCTATTGCAACCGAAACATCTCAGAAGTTCGATCAGATTCAAGAGTCGTTGCGAAAAGGAATGGTTTCACAAACCAAAAAAGCATTTGGTAACGCTTATACCGTTTTATCTCTAATCGACGACACAGCAAAGATGAAGGGAGATTTGTACTATGCGTACACCCGCACCACGATGTCATACACTCCCGTTACATTTCCGTTAAATCCAACAAAGGCCGATTCGGCAAAACTGAAACAACAAGCAGGAGTAAAGAATGGACAGATTGCTGTTCAGTCAGACGACGTTGAAAAATTTATGAATACAATTGTGCTGAGTCCTGACTTGCTTGGATATTTTAAGAAAAAGTACAATGTTGATTATATTTTATTCTTTAATGAAATTGATATAGAGAATGATTTTGGTTTGGACCCGTACAATTTGCAGGGAAAAGTAGAGTTTAATCGCAATGTGAATTTGCATTGGACTATTTTCAATGTAGTGGATGGCAAGCGCGTTGCAATGGGAAAAAGCAATGGGAAATTTCTTTCTTCCGTCAACACACCAAAGGCAATAGTTGAGGGAGCATTTAAAAACATTTCAAAATCAGTTTTTGATAAGTTCGCTCTTGGAATAATACCCAAGAAATAAAAGTAAAGCCCTATTTTATTGTGCATCTTTTGTCGCCAAATAGCGTGCAGCATATTTCCATATCTTTACAATCAAAACAATAAAATAATGCCTCAAATTCTTACAGAAAATTTTGGAATAAGCGAAGCGTTAAAAACGCTCGGAATAAACGAGCGCAATTTTGGTGCCTCAACAGGAACAAATCACTGGATTACCACAGGACCCCAAGTGGATTCTTCTTCACCTGCCGATGGTAAATTTATTGGAAGCGTGAATCAGGCAACAAAAGAAGATTACGAAAATATAATTTATAAAGCCGAGGAAGCATTTAAAATTTGGAGAACAATTCCAGCTCCGAAGCGCGGAGAAATTGTTAGGCAGATGGGGGAGCGGCTTAGAGAGTTTAAGGAACCACTTGGAAAACTTGTTTCTTATGAAATGGGAAAATCCTTGCAAGAAGGTTTAGGTGAAGTTCAAGAGATGATCGACATCTGCGATTTTGCAGTTGGACTCTCTCGACAACTTTATGGTCTTACAATGCACAGTGAGCGGCCTAAACATAGGATGTATGAGCAATGGCATGCGCTCGGTATTGTGGGCGTTATTTCTGCTTTTAATTTCCCAGTTGCAGTATGGGCTTGGAATGCAGCAATAGCTTGGGTGTGTGGCGATGTGTGTGTGTGGAAGCCATCATCAAAAACACCATTGTGCGCTATTGCTTGTCAGAATATTATTTCTTCTGTTTTGAAAAAAAATAATGTGCCCGAAGGTGTAAGCTGTTTGCTGATTGGCAATCCTGTTGGCGACATGATGAATAATGACAAACGCGTTCCTTTGATTTCTTTTACAGGCTCAACGCGCATTGGAAGAATTGTTGCTGGTGCAACAGCACAACGATTTGGGAAAAGTATTTTAGAATTGGGCGGAAATAATGCAATCATCGTTTCTGAACATGCCGATCTTAGTATGGTTTTGATAGGAGCAGTATTTGGTGCTGTTGGTACTGCGGGGCAACGTTGTACTTCAACACGACGACTGATCGTTCACGAAAGTGTTTTTGAAAAAACAATTGAGGTTTTAAAAAATGCGTATGGACAGTTGACGATTGGAAACCCTCTTGATGTAAAAAATCACGTTGGGCCGTTGATTGATAAAAAAGCAACCGAAGATTATTTGAATGCAATTGAAAAAGCAAAAAAAGAGGGAGGAAAAATAATTGTAGAAGGTGGAATAGTTGTTGGTAGCGGTTATGAAAGCGGATGTTATGTGAAGCCTTGTATTATTGAAGCAAAAAATGAATATCACATCGTACAAGAAGAAACGTTCGCTCCGATTTTGTATGTAATGAAATACAATACGATTGAGGAAGCGATTGCAATGCAAAATGGTGTTCCGCAAGGATTATCATCTTCTATTTTCACCAACAACATGCGTGAAATGGAGCAGTTTCTTTCTGTGGAAGGATCGGATTGTGGAATTGCAAACGTAAACATTGGAACCTCAGGAGCTGAAATTGGCGGTGCATTCGGTGGAGAAAAAGAAACGGGTGGCGGAAGAGAATCGGGTTCTGATGCCTGGAAGGTTTACATGCGACGTCAAACAAATACAATTAATTATGGAAATCAATTGCCACTAGCACAAGGAATCGAATTTAAATTTTAATGTATTTTCAATAAAATCAATTTACGATTAGCCCGTTTAGGTGTATAGCATATGTGATTTTGGCACCAGCTAACCTTAGCGTTGCCGCAACTGAACAATATTTTTCCAACGACAAGCTTATTGATCTTTTTGCTTTGTCAGTGTCAATGTTTCCACTTAAGTAATAAATAACGTGAACATCTTTCCATAAAGAAATAATCCCCCCCTTTTCTCTTTCACCCGATACTTCGATTTTAAAATCAACAATTTTTTGTTTTTGTTTTTTTAAAATAATAACAATGTCAACGGCGCTACACATTCCAAGTGCCATCAATAAACTTTGCATCGGTCGAATGCCCCGACCATTTCCCCCATCATCTTTGTTGAGATCAAAATTTACCGCATACCCCTCTTCGTTTTTTGCCTCAAACTGAAATGCGTCATCTGTACGCTGTAGAATTATTTTCATTTTTTTTTGGATGTAATTTTTTTAGAAATAGCAATGTTAGCATGCGCCATAAAATATAGCGGGAATAAATCTATTATTTTCTACCAATAATTTTCATCTAAATTGAACCGAACGTTTATAACGTTATTGTACTTTGAGCCAAATGTATAACTCACATTAAAACCATAATTATAATTGTAATTAGTTTTCAATTGAACTTGGTTTAATAAGATGTCGGTTGGAGAAACATCAGAAGCTTTAAGGTAAAACTGATTGTTAACTACGCTAAATCCACACGAAAGACCAACTCTTAATCCCTTCAATGGATTGAAATTGATAGATGGATAAAACCCCATATTATAATTACTTGGGTAATTAAAATAGTGCCACCCACCGGCATTTAAATTTAAACTCCCCCATTTCTCAATTTGAGACCACTGAATAACTAGCGAGTGCGCTGCATAAAGCTCACTTGTTTTGTTATAAATAGTTTTTTCAAAATATTCTTGATAGTTAGCACCTAATCGATAGATGAATCGCAATTGTCTTCTTGACGCTTCTTCGTATTTAAAAACATTATATTCAATAGCAGGGCAATAGCTTATGCTATTTTTCAGGTTTTGTTGTGTGGATTGAAAGCTAGTGGCGAAGTGGCCGACTGCAAAGTGTTTCCCTATAGAGAAAGCCAAAAGGTGAAAAACGCCTAAAGTGCTTAGCATTCCATAAACAGTAGTTGAATCATCAATAACAAACCTTTGTTTGTTCAATGAATACCAGCCGCCCGTTTCTGTTCTGAATTTTTCTGTAGTTCTATTGGCACTGACATTGCTACTCAAATAAACATTACTTGAATAAGAGTTGGCTTGTCCATATAAATTATAATTTAAATTAAATGTCCAAAAATCCCACTTGTCTTTCACTTGGTCTGCATGTAGACTGTCGCTAGCTATATCAATAGTATATTGGATTTTACTTTTTAAATTTGTTTGCAGCATATACTTTAACAAACCATTTTTCATGATGTTCAGTATTCCCTCCCGAACTTTTACTTCAGCCACGTTAGGTTCTGACTGAAAAACAAGCGTGTCGTTTTGCCCAGCGAATTTTTTTTCTCCTATGAAGAATAATTTGTATTCGTTCCCCCCCGAGCCAATTTTAATTTCGGTAAGTAAGACATAAATATCAGCAAGCCTTCTGTCGCGAACAAAATTTACATAATTTATTTCTTGTCTATAAAATGCTTGGCTACAATATTCGCAATCAAAATACAAATTTGGGAGACCTTGTCTAATAATTAGTGAGTCTTGGGCAAAAGAAAAAGTAGACAAAAAGCTAAAGAAAAAAAAGAATAAATATTTTTTCATTGGAATAACACAAAATCAATAGTGAGGAGTGGAATTTATTTTACAATAAAGAGAGCAAACCCGTTTCCGCTATTGCCGATTCTACAACACATTTGAATTGGCATATGCGCATCTATAATTATAAGTTTCCACAAGAAAACTTTAGCTACCGCAAGAGACGCAATCATCTCTGTTATCGAGAGCGCAGGTGATTTCCGCTGTTTTTTCTTCAATAGATAATTTTTCCAAATCATCTTCAGCACTACTTGGTTGCCCCAACGCTTCTTGATCTACAGTAAATTTAATTGCGTCGGCAGCAGCCTTTGTGCGCAAATAATACATTCCTGTTTTGAGACCCTTTTCCCATGCGTAAAAATGCATTGAAGTAAGTTTTGCAAAGTTTGCGCTTGGAACAAATAAGTTAAGCGATTGAGATTGACAGATGAATGCGCCTCGGTCAGCGGCCATGTCAATTAGTGCTCGTTGTGGAATTTCCCAAACAGTACGATAAAGATCTTTTATGTTTTGAGGTACTTCAGGTATATCTTGAACAGAACCATTTGCACCTATAATTTTATTTTTTAAGTTATCGTTCCACAAACCAAGTTTCACCAAATCTTTTAAAAGGTGTTTATTCACTACAACAAATTCACCTGATAATACTCGTCGAGTATAAATATTAGAAGTGTAAGGCTCGAAACATTCGTTGTTTCCTAGAATTTGTGAAGTGGAGGCGGTTGGCATAGGAGCAAGGAGTAATGAATTTCGCACTCCGTGAATTTTAACTTCTTCTTTTAAGATGTCCCATTCCCACCTTGAACTAGGTGTAACGTTCCACATATCAAATTGAAAGATTCCTTTCGATACAGGTGATCCTGCAAAAGTTTCGTACGGGCCGTCTTTTATTGCGAGGTCTTTTGAAGCAGTCATAGACGCATAATAAATAGTCTCATGAATTTCTGCGTTTAATTTACGCGCTTCATCACAATCAAAAGGAAGGCGCAATAAAATAAAGACATCAGCAAGTCCTTGTATGCCAATTCCAATTGGTCGGTGGCGCAAATTAGAGCGACGCGCCTCAGGAACAGGATAATAATTTCCGTCAATAATTTTGTTTAGATTTTTTGTGATGTGGTAGGTTACATCAAATAAGCGCTGGTGGTCGAACAAACCTTGGTTAACAAAGCGAGGAAGCGCAACCGAAGCAAGGTTGCAGACAGCTACTTCGTCAGGCGATGTATATTCAATAATTTCTGTACAAAGATTAGAGGATTTAATAGTCCCTAAATTTTGTTGGTTGCTTTTTCCATTTGCCGCATCCTTATATAGCATATAAGGATTCCCTGTTTCAATTTGTGATTCAAGAATTGCAAACCAGAGATCCTGCGCCTTAATTTGTTTTCTCGCCTTTCCTTCTTCTTCGTAGCGTGTGTAGAGTGCTTCAAACTCGGCTCCCCAACAATCTGAAAGACCAGGGGCTTCATTTGGACAAAACAAAGACCAGTCGCCATTTTCTTTTACACGCTTCATGAATAAATCTGGTGTCCACATCGCAGTAAATAAATCGCGCGCACGCATTTCCTCTTTGCCGTTATTTTTACGTATGTCTAGGAATTCAAAAATATCAGCGTGCCAAGGTTCTAAATAAATTGCAAAAGAACCTTTTCGTTTTCCACCGCCTTGGTCAACGTAGCGTGCTGTGTCGTTGTAAACGCGAAGCATTGGAATTATTCCGTTTGAGGTTCCATTTGTTCCTTTGATGTAAGAGCCCGTTGCTCGGATGTTATGAATGCTAAGTCCGATTCCACCCGCGCTTTGAGAAATCTTCGCGCAATTTTTCAATGTATCGTAAATGCCATCTATGCTGTCGTCTTTTACAGTCAATAAAAAGCAAGACGACATTTGTGGCTTTGGAGTTCCAGCGTTGAATAATGTTGGCGTAGCATGTGTAAACCATCGCTCACTCATAAGATTGTACGTTTCAATTGCTGCAGCAATATCTTCTTTGTGTATGCCAATAGAAACGCGCATGATCATGTGTTGTGGGCGCTCCGCAACTTTTCCGTACAACTTCAAAAGGTATGAACGTTCGAGTGTCTTAAAGCCGAAGTAATCATATCCAAAATCACGGTCATAAATAATTGAGGAATCGAGGAGTTGGGCGTTGGTTTTAACTATCTCAAACACATCGTCTGCAATCAGCGCTGCCTTTTGTCCTGTTTTTGGATCGAGGTAGTTATAGAGTAATTCAATTGTTTTTGAGAATGATTTCTCGGTGTTCTTGTGTAAATTAGAAACAGCAATGCGAGAGGCAAGCAATGCGTAATCAGGATGTGTGGTTGTTAATGATGCCGCTGTTTCCGCAGCAAGATTATCAAGTTCACTTGTTGTCACACCAGGGTAAATACCTTGAATAACTTTCATGGCAACTTCCACAGGTTTTACATGCGCAGCATCTAAAGCGTAACAAAGCTTTTGAATTCGTGCAGTGATCTTGTCAAATTTTATTGACTCTTTACTGCCATCTCGTTTAATTACATACATACTTTAAATCTTTTTGTTGTTGGTCTTATTATTAATACAATTCGATAACTATTTTTTTACACACTAAACTAAATTATTTCAACAGTGTTTTTATTTTTTTTAAAATTCTTCGTCGAGACTGAAAACATTTTTTGTAGCATCTCCTGCAACACCGGCCTTTTGGTATTCTGCCACACGTTTTTCAAAAAAGTTTGTTTTTCCCTGTAGCGAAATCATTTCCATAAAGTCAAATGGATTTGTTGTATTGTAAGCTTTTGGACATCCAAGCGCAAGTAATAAACGATCTGCAACAAATTCTATGTATTGACACATGAGCTCTGCGTTCATGCCAATCAGTTTTACAGGAATAGAATCGGTAACAAATTCTTTCTCAATTGTAACAGCGTCTGTAATGATAGCGGTAACCTGTTCTATAGGAAGCTTATTTTTTAAATGCTTTGTATAAAGCAGGCAAGCAAAATCGCAATGCAGTCCTTCGTCTCGAGAAATTAGCTCATTCGAGAAAGCAAGCCCTGGCATAAGACCACGTTTCTTTAGCCAAAAGATAGAGCAGAAAGACCCAGAAAAGAAAATGCCTTCTACTGCAGCAAATGCAATGAGTCGTTCGGCAAAACTTCCTTTGTCAATCCAGCGCATCGCCCAATCGGCTTTTTTCTTTACTGCAGGAACGGTGTCAATCGCATTGAAGAGGCGATCTTTTTCAGCAACTTCTTTTATATATGTATCAATTAGAAGAGAGTACGTTTCACTGTGAATGTTTTCCACCATTATTTGATAACCATAAAAACAACGCGCTTCTGGATATTGAACGGTGCACATGAAATTGATTGCAAGATTTTCATTCACAATCCCGTCACTAGCGGCGAAAAAAGCAAGTACGTTTTTGATAAAAAAGCGCTCGTCGTCATTTAATTTATTCACCCAATCGGAAAGGTCTGGTGATAAATCTATTTCTTCAGCAGTCCAAAAACTGGCTTCTGCTTTTTTATACATTTCCCAAATGTCATTGTGTTGAATAGGGAATAGAACAAAACGATTTTTATTCTCTATTAATATCGGTTCATTTATTTCGGTCATATTTTTTTGCTCCTTGCTGTTTGTGCGCTTGGCACATTAATGTTATTGGAAAAAAAAACAGGCTTTGTGCCTGCAATATAATTTAAAGTGTTACGGATGAATTATTTAAGTTAAAACAGGTGTTTTTTTGTTCGACACAAATTTTTAGAAAATTGTCCGTTTTACCAAACCATTTAAATTAACAAAAGGCCTAAGTTGTAAACATTGTAGGAATTTGACATTGTTAATAACGACTAATAAAAACCAACCTATTGAGCATTGATAACCCTTTCAGGGCTAGGTAAAAAATAATGATAAAATTATGCCAGGAGGACTTGTTTAATTGAAAACAATAACACTTAAGAATTTAATGAAAGTCAGGGTTTCGGCGATTTAAAATTTAACGCTTAACGGTATAAAGTATTATTATGAATTAACAGTAGAAATAAATTATTTTTTTTCTTATTGCGTTTCAATAAATTTCGCCGCGGCTTCTAGTTTTTTATACCAGGCAGATCCAAACTTTCGCAGCAAAGCTGTTTTTACAAATTTATAAACAGGAACTTCTAGTTTTTCTCCGCAAGCACAAGCGGGTTTACAAATATTCCACACTTCATAATTTACAGCATCAAATTTTTTATAAGACGTAATTCTCACTGGGTATAAATGACAAGAAATAGGTTTTTGAAATTTTATTTTCCCGTCCTTCCAAGCTTTTTCAATTCCACACAAGGCCATCCCCTTTTCAAAAACAGTGTAGGCGCATTCTTTATTTCCACCTACAAGTGGCGTTACTTTATCTCCATCCGAGTCTGTAATCCACTCTCCTTGCTTTTCTACTGCTTGAATACCTTTTTCGGTCATGTAAGGCTTCACCGAAGGGTAAATCTTTTTCAGCATTTTCGCTTCGTCATCTTCTAGTGGCGCACCTGAATCGCCATGCACACAACAAGCGCCCTTACACGCATTTAAATCACAGACGAATTTTTTTTCCACCAATTCATCCGAGATGAGGGTTCTTCCTATTTCAATCATGAGACAAAAGTAAATGAAAATCTTGGGCCCCAAAACGTTTAAGATTTTTTTTTCGATTGCGTCTTCGACACTTGACAAAACTTCTTTTGTCCTGCAACATGTTTTGAGGTCGGTTTCAAGTCTGATTTATTTGTCCATGTTTTACACTTTTTACTGTAAACCTATTTCAGCTCAGCTCACTTCTATGTAATACCCTAATTTGTCCCACCCGTAATTTCTCCCTTTCCTTGTTATCTTTGTTCCCATGGCAAGTCAGGAAGACCTTTTTAAAAACATTATTTCTCATTCCAAAGAATATGGATTTATTTTTCAATCCAGCGAAATTTACGATGGACTCAGTGCTGTTTATGACTACGGTCAGAATGGCGCAGAACTGAAGAAAAATATTCGCGACTACTGGTGGAAATCGATGGTGCAGCTTCATGAAAATATTGTCGGGATTGACTCCTCTATTTTTATGCATCCCACAATTTGGAAAGCTTCCGGTCACGTTGACGCCTTCAGCGATCCTCTTATTGATAATAAAGATTCGAAAAAACGTTATCGCGCCGATGTGTTGATAGAAGAGTCGCTGGTAAAAGTAGAAGATAAGATTAATAAAGAAGTTGAAAAGGCCGCAAAGCGTTTTGGAGAAACATTTGACGCAACAATGTATCGTTCAACAAATCCGCGCGTTTTAGAATATCAGAAAAAGATTGACGATACAAATGCTCGTTTCAAAGTTGCAATGGAGGCGGAGGACATGGATGGCATAAAACAAATTATTGTTGATTTAGAAATAGCTTGTCCTGTTTCCGGCTCTAGAAATTGGACCGATGTGCGACAATTCAACTTGATGTTTTCTACTCAACTTGGTTCCGTAGCCGAGGATGCAAATACCATTTACCTGCGCCCTGAAACAGCGCAAGGGATTTTTGTAAATTTTTTAAACGTGCAGAAAACGGGAAGAATGAAAATCCCTTTTGGCATTGCGCAAACAGGCAAAGCTTTTCGAAATGAAATTGTAGCAAGGCAATTTATTTTTCGCATGCGCGAATTCGAACAAATGGAAATGCAATTTTTTATTCGTCCGGGAACAGAAAACGAGTGGTATGAAAAATGGAAAGCGACACGAATGGCTTGGCATTTAGCACTTGGCTTTGCTGATAATAAACATCGCTTTCATGATCACATCAAGTTGGCCCATTATGCAAAAGCAGCTTGTGATATTGAATTTGAATTTCCATTCGGTTTTAAAGAGCTAGAAGGAATCCACTCTCGCAGCGATTTTGATTTGAAACAACACGAACAATTCTCAGGGAAAAAACTACAATATTTCGATCCGGAATTAAATGAAAGCTATGTTCCTTGTGTAATTGAAACTTCGATTGGACTTGACAGAATGTTTTTGGCTGTGTTAGCAGAGGCCTACAAAAATGAAAAGTTAGAAGACGGCAGCGAACGTGTTGTGTTAAAACTCCCCGCATTTCTTGCTCCAATAAAAGCAGCCATACTTCCTTTGGTTAATAAAGACGGTTTGCCAGAAAAGGCGGAAGAGATCATCAACCTGTTGAAATTTGACCACCTCATCACATCTGAAGAAAAAGATTCAATCGGCAAACGTTATCGTAGACAAGATGCCATCGGAACTCCCTTTTGTATTACGGTTGATCACCAAACGCTAGTTGATAATACAGTCACTATTCGTGATAGAGATACAATGCAACAAGAACGTGTTTCTATTTTGGACCTTTCAAAAATTATAGGTGACAAAGTGAATGTGAATAATATTTTGAAAAAAATTAATTTAGGCAAAGTTTAAATTATTTGTTTAATGGATGCCAAACACTGGGATAATTTAGCTGAGACATTTGAAGACGCGGTGATGAGTTCGCTTCATGCCGACAAAAATCGTGTTTTGGAAGCAGCGATAAAGAAGTTTGTAAAAAAAAACGCTCGTGTTGCGGATTTGGGATGTGGCGTTGGTGGATTTATTCCATTGCTTTCCACGTGTGCAAAACATGTTTCAGGTTCCGATTTCTCGCCCAAATGTATTGAGATTGCAAAGAGAAAGTTTGCAAAGAAAAAAAATGTCGATTTTTTTGTGCACGATTTAACAAAGCCACTCAAAGAAAAATACGATGTTGCCATTGCAGCAAATGTGTTAATTTCTCATCAACCTGAAATGTTGGTACAGATGCTGCAGCATATTGCAGGGGCAATAAAAAAAGGAGGACATCTAATTGTAGTTGTTCCGTCAATGGAATCATCTCTTTTTGTTTACCATAAAATTTTGAAAATACGCGTATCTCGTGGCGAGTCGGCAACTAAAGCGAAAAAATACATCGAAAAGAAAATTCAATCAGATATGCTATCTCTTGCCGAAGGGATTGTAAAAGTTGGCAACGTTCCTACAAAACATTATTTGGGAGAAGAGTTTGAGTCGCAGCTTTTGCATTTCAATATGGAAACAGTTCAGCGCTCTAAATTAGAGTATGAATGGGAAACGGAAATAGAAAACCCGCCTCGCGGATTGGTTGGTCCATATCCTTTCGATTGGATGTTCGTGGCAACGAAAAAATAAAGGAAATTATTTTCCGTTAAAGTTGGTCATGGTTAGACCAAGACCAATAGTTCCAAACGCTTTGATTGCTCCAATAGATTTTTCCAGACGCTCTTGCAATCCTTTCTGTTGCGTGTCATCCCATTTACCCAATACATAATCGACTTGTTTCCCTTTTGAAAAATCATTTCCAACACCAAAACGAAAACGAGCATATTCATTTGTGTTTAATGTTTCTTGAATATGACGTAAGCCGTTATGGCCACCATCGCTTCCCTTCGATTTGATACGAATGGTTCCAAACGGCAAGGCAAGATCGTCTGTTATGACTAATAAATTTTCTATCGAAATTTTTTCTGCCTGTAGCCAGTATTGAATTGCTTTTCCGCTAAGATTCATGAAGGTTGTTGGCTTTACGAGAATAAATTTTCTTCCCTTGAATTTATATTCTGCAAGAAATGCGTGCCGTTCATGTGAGAATGAAATGTTTTCTGTTGACGCCAAATGATCAAGCACAGAAAAGCCAATGTTATGTCGTGTTCCAACATACTCATCTCCAATATTTCCTAAACCGACAATTAGATACTTCATTCAGTTTATAAAGATAATTTAATTTGGCAAAATAAAATTTTCGATTTGCGCGACAAAACAAAAATCCTTTTTAGAGATGGTGGAATAAAAAAACCGCTCCGATTAAAAAACGGAACGGTTTTAGGTATTTTGTATTGAAAGAAATTATTTTTTCTTTTCGGCAGGCTTCTTTGCATCGGCAGCAGGTGCTGCAGCTGCGCCAGCAGCAGGAGCCGCGGCTGTAGTTGCGCCAGGCTTTACTTCTTCCACCACATTACGAGTAACTCTAACAGCTACAATTGTAATGTTTGGTTTGTCAAGTAAAGTAAGACCATCAATACTAACATCTGCTACACGAACAGTATCGCCTATTTCCATTTTGGAAACATCGATTGTTAATGCGTCAGGTAATTTTTCAACGGGACCGTTTACAGCAATTTTCCGCATTTTACGAATTAGCTTTCCGCCGTTACGTACGCCGGGAGCTGTTCCTTCGAATCTAACTGGAAGTTCAATAGTTACCGATTTACCGGCAACAACTTCTAGAAAGTCGACATGCAAAATCTTGTCAGTAACGGGATGCAACTGTAACTCCTTCATGATTGCATTGTACTTCTTTCCGCCGAGTTCTAGCTCAACGATGTGGACATCCGGAGTGTACACGAGTGTTTTGAAAGCTCGCTCTTCTGTCGCAAACTTTACGTTCTCCGTTCCACCATAAAGAATACAAGGCACCATGCCGGTAGTTCTCAGCCCTTTCGCATCTTTTTTCCCTACGCTCGTTCTAATCGAACCGCTAATTGCTACTGATTTCATTGTGATTTGGATTTATGGTTAGTTAATAAAAAAAATTACATGATGAAGTGTGAACTGATTGATTCGTTTGTTACGATGCGATGAAAAACATCGGCAAACATATTTGTAACGGACAATACTTTTATTTTAGAACTTTCCTGTTTTAGAGGAATTGTATCGGTAACAATAAGGTCAGTTAGTTTAGATTTTTCTAAAGCTTCGTAAGCTTTTCCAGAAAGAACAGCGTGGGTACACATGGCACGAACACTAAGCGCTCCACGGTCCATCATCATATCGGCAGCTTTACAAAGTGTTCCGCCTGTATCAATGATGTCATCAATAAGCACAATATTTCTTCCTTCTATTTCACCAATTGCAGTAATAGAATCAACCACATTTGCTTTTGTGCGTTGCTTGTAGCAAATAACGATTTCACTTTTCAAATGTTTGGCATACGCATTTGCGCGTTTTGATCCGCCCATGTCAGGAGCTGCCATAGTGAGATTTGAAAGTTTTAATCTTTCAATGTACGGAATGAAAATTGTTGAAGCGTACAGGTGGTCAACAGGCATATTAAAAAATCCTTGAATTTGATCTGCGTGCAAATCCATTGTTATCACTCGGTTTACTCCTGCAGTGTATAATAAATCGGCAATTAGTTTTGCTGCTATTGCAACACGAGGTTTGTCTTTTCTGTCTTGACGTGCAAAACCGAAATAAGGCATTACCGCTATAATTTCTTTTGCTGATGCGCGCTTTGCAGCATCGACCATGAGCAACAATTCGAAAAGATTATCTGTTGGAGGTGTTGTCGATTGTACAAGAAAAATTGTATTACCCCTTACCGTTTCTTCGTAGCTGGTTTGAAACTCACCGTCACTAAATTTTTGGTAAGTAAGTTTACCTAAGGGCTCACCGTATGACGCAGCCAATTGTTCCGAAAAATTCAGTGTGGAAGAACCGGTAAATATTTTGATTTCTGACATCAGCGCCTTTCCCATTTTTCTTGGGGCTGCAAATGTACGGATATTGGCAGATTGAGGCAATAGCAATGAAGCTACATTACATAGAAATTGCAAATACGAGCAATATTGTTCAAATTGCCCTAAAAACACGAAAAAACATCAAAAAGCAACATATTTTACTGAAAAAAGACTCTTTTTGTCGCTTTTTCCAATTTTTGAAAAAGGTAAAATCAAATAATATTATTTATTTTTAGGTCAAATAATTGAGAATATCGCCCAATTTTATAATGGTCAATTACAAAGCGCCAATTCCATTAAATCTTTATTGGAATAAAATATATTAGTGAAAGAAATTTTTCGAGTTCGAGTTTTTGAAAATATATTTGAAATTTAGCAACGTATTTTTAAATAATTTAAGGAGCAATTATTATTTAAATCATTATCCATTTTGTGTCATCGTATAGATTAAGTAATTTTGCATTCCATTAATTGTTTGTTGCACATCTTTTTACCGTTCTTGATGTACAATATTTTGCCCAGATGGCGGAATCGGTAGACGCGCTGGTCTCAAACACCAGTGCCTTCATTGGCATGCCGGTTCGACTCCGGCTCTGGGTACAACGCGAAAGACCTCTCTAAGAGGCTTTCGCTATTTTTTGAACATTTCCACAATTTATTTTTTGAGAATTTTTAGTAACTTGTGGCATGAAAAAACTACTCTCCCTTTTTGCGCTTGTTATTTCCGTGAATTTACATTCACAATGCGCACTCGTTGTTTCGAATACAAATGATAATGGCGCAGGTTCTTTTAGGCAGGCAATTATCGATGCAAATGTGTGTGTTGGCGCACCAACCATTACTTTTACAATTGCCCCAAGTAGCACTATCATATTGCTTTCCGATCTTCCAAGCATCACGCATAATAATTTATTGATTGATGGGACCACGGCTCCGGGATTTGTTTATCCTTCCAGTATGGTTACCATTTGGTGGGCTGGCTTAGACGATTGTTTGCAATACCAGGCTGGCAGCAATAATAACATTGTCAGAGGTCTGAGCTTTACAGACAATTTTTTAGGAAGTGGTGATGCAGCCATTCGTGTTAATGCCGGAGGAAATTTATTGGTGAATCGTTGTCAGGCCTATAACCAGAGAAAAAATCTGGTTCGTGTTCAAGGAGGAAACAACGTTCGGGTAAGCGAATGCACTGCTCATGATTTTAATAATGATGGATCAGCCAGAGTATTCGAAGTAAATAGTGGTAGTTTAATTGCAGTTAGCAACTGTACAATTTATAATATAGCCCGGACGGTGTATGAATTAAATGGCAACGGAACAGGTGGAACAGCGGGTAAAGTTTCAATTCATAACAACTCAATAACTAACGTTGGTTATGAGGATGGTAGTCCGGGAAATAAGGGCTCACATATTATTTGTAGTTATACCGCCCATACTGCAATATTTTCAATAAAGAATAATACTATTGATTCTTCCTCCTCAAAATTTGTTGAATTTATTAATACCAATGGAATTCCGAACAACCGAGATTCCATTTATAACAATACGGTGTTAAACGTAAGAGGCCAGCAGACAATATATGTGGAATCGAACTCTGGATCTTTTGGCGGAATAGTAATTGATAATAATATCTTAACCGGAACAGGAATAGGCGTTGACAATATTGATCAGGTAATTGAAATCGGGGGATGGTCGAATAATTATTTTATGGCTGTTATTTCAAACAATATTATTTCGAACTATCATGGCAGAGCCATTATGTGTAGATTTTCTGATGACATGACTATTCATGGCAACACTATCTACAATTGTTCTAAAGATCACTTGATAGAAATTAATGATGATTGTGATAGTACTGTTATCACCGGCAATTATTTAGGGACAAACTTGTCGAGCGATCCGGGCTTAGCAATATCTACGGGCAATACGATCCAACTCAATGACTGTAATTTTTGTACCATAGGAGGTGATCGCATGCTATGTTTAGGAAATGTGATTGTTGCTAGTGTAAATGGCGGAAACAGAGATGCGGTTTACATATCATCATTATGTGCGGGCACGACAATAGTTAGGGGAAATCATATTAATGTAAGTTCTGATGGAGCCACATGTTTATCAAGCTCAAGCAATAACGGAATTTATGCTGATGGAGCCAATGTTGTTATCGGTGGCGATACAACAAGTTTTCGAAATGATATTTGTGGAGGTTCGGGGGGCTCTGGAATAGAGTTTAGGTCTGCAGCAGGAAGTATAGAAGGTAATTTAATCGGTTGTAGAAATAACGCATGCTCTATAACTGGTAGTGCTTTGCAATATGGAATTAAAGTTAATGGAATTGCTAATAACCTCAATATTGGAAATACAACAAATTTAAGTTTAAGGAACAAAATAGGCTATTGTCAGGAAGCTATTCGAAATGATGATAGAGATGGTATTCAATGGTCAGGCAACGAATATTGGGGGAATACCTCTGCTGTTACGGTAAATAACAATGGTGCTTCGCCAAATGCGCTTATTGCACCTCCTGTCATTACTTCGGTTACTCTTCCATTTACCGTTCAAGGTACGGGGGCAGGCGGACGTGTTGAAATTTATTTATGGGATTCAAATTATCCTGCACAAGGCTTCAGGTATCTAGGGTTTGCCACGGGTAGTCCCTGGACATTTATTTCTTCTACAAGTATCACGAATGATGTAGCCGCTTTGCAAATCTCATCCGCAGGGATGAATGCATCGGGATTTGTTGGATTTGATGTGCCAAGTCAAGGACCAGCAGGAGCACCGAGCTGTGTTATTACCACACTTCCATGTGGCTTTATTCTTACAGCACCTGCTCAGCAAACTAACTCCGCAACGATTAATGACATAAATATTTATCCAAACCCCGCTTCTGAAATATTGTATATTTCAAGTATCGCGCATATTGAAAAAGAAGCAGAAATTGAAGTAATAAATGCTTTAGGACAAATTGTATTAACAGAAAGCTATAGAACTGAAATTAATATCTCTCTTCTAGAGAATGGATTTTACACAATAAGAATCAAAAGCGCTTCAGGGATTCGCATTTCGAAATTCATAAAGGAGTAACTAAAAGCGAGATGAAATAATTTAACCCTTCTCTTTCTTAATCTCTTTATTCCTTTGCATGGGTTGCTCTACCTGCATGACTCATTTTATCTAAATTATCGCCAACAACAAAATCTTTTCTGTTTTATTTAAGATATTTGTATTTTAAATAATGAAGAAAAAGATTTAAAAATAGATTTATGTTATGAAAGTGCTTGTAACGGGTCCTGATGGCCTTTTGGGAAGTAATTTAATCCGTGAGCTTCTAAATAAGGGTTATGTTGTAACTGCCATGACCGAAAATGCAAACCGATTACCAACAATTGAGGGTTTGCCTATCAAAAGAATAGTAGGTAATTTGTTGAATTCTCTAGAAGTAAGAACTGCAGCAGTTGGAATGGATGTTGTAATTCATTGTGCAGCGAGTACAAGTATGTTTCCAGCCAGATCAGCAATCATTAACAAAGTGAATATTGGTGGCACACAAAATATTATTGATGCGTGTAAGGAGAATAAAGTAAAGCGATTAATTTACGTTGGGACTGCCAATTCTTTTGGCTCTGGCAAAATAGATAATTTAGGAACTGAAAAAAATTCATATTCAGCGGAACATTACGGTTTAGATTATATGGACTCTAAATATAAAGCGCAATTATTGGTTTTGGAAAATGTAAAAAATGGGAGCTTAGACGCAGTAGTTGTTAATCCAACATTTATGATTGGACCGTACGATTCTAGGCCGAGTTCTGGAGAAATGATTTTAAGTGTTTACAAAAGTAAAATACCTGGATATACTTTAGGAGGTAAAAATTTTATTGCTGTAAAAGATGTAGCAACAGCAATTACAAACGCAATTACAAAAGGCAGAAATGGAGAATGTTATATTTTAGGAAATGAAAATTTAACATACAAACAAGCTTTTGAAAAAATAGCTAAAACAATTGGTGTTAGTCCCCCGAAATTAAAATTTTCTTCAAAGATGGTTCGCACATTTGGAAAAATGAATTCAATTTTAGCATCAACATTTAAGTACACTACAAAAATGCCGCACGAATTAGCAATTTTATCAAGCGAAATTCATTACTACTCAGCTGCTAAGGCGCGGGAAGAATTGAATTTACCACAAACACCACTTGAAATTGCAATTAAAGATTGCTTCGATTGGTTTTTAGAAAACGGGTATTTAAAAAAGTAAATAGGTAGAAAAAGTGGCGGTACGTGTATCATCAATAAATTCAGGAAGCAATGGAAATTGTTATTACATTGAAAACGACAAAGACGCGGTTCTTATTGACGTGGGCATTTCTTGTACGGAAATAGAAAAAAGATTGCTCCGGTCTGGGTTATCAATTCAGAAAGTAAGAGCTGTTTTTATTTCGCACGAACACATCGACCATATTCGCGGAGTAGAGGTGATTTCAAAAAGGCACAGACTCCCCGTTTACATTACAGAGAAAACATTTGCAAAAGGTAAAATTAGGTTGGAGCAGGAATTAGTAAATTCTTTTTGCGACGAGGAAGTTATACCCATAGGTACGTTGAAAGTTATCCCCTTTTTGAAATCCCATGATGCTATTGATCCGTATAGCTTTTCAGTTGTGTCAGACAAAATTCGAATAGGAGTTTTTACAGACATTGGTATTGTTTGCGAAAAACTTAAGTCTCATTTCAGTCAATGTAACGCAGCTTTTTTAGAAACAAATTATGATGAAGAAATGTTGAGAAACGGAAATTATCCAATGTATTTGAAACGTAGAATTTGTAGCGACCAAGGTCATTTGTCCAACGCCCAGGCCCTGGAACTTTTTCTGGAACACAAGTCAGATTTTCTTTCTCATTTGTTTTTAACGCATTTATCCAAAGAGAATAATTCTTCCGACTTAGTTGAGAGTTTGTTTACTACCAATTCAGGGTTGACAAAAATGATTGTGGCGAGTAGGTACGAGGAATCTGCCGTTTACACAATTGGCGAGGAATAAAAATTAGTTTCCCAACTCTAATTCGCATTAGAATTCCCCTTCGAAGCAATAAAAATGCGACATTTGTATAC
>Ga0208975_1000286_pt1 | contig 26409 bp, 33 predicted proteins | sample GreLakmeER78MSRF_FD_187700 | JGI IMG/M metagenome (GOLD analysis project Ga0208975, IMG submission 187700) | Freshwater lentic microbial communities from great Laurentian Lakes, MI, USA - Great Lakes metaG ER78MSRF (SPAdes) | ecosystem: Environmental > Aquatic > Freshwater > Lake | place: Great... | reverse complement strand
GGTAATATATACGAAAAGACTATAGACCAAATCATTATGCAGCTAATTGAAGGTCGTGATGTTGCTGTAAGTGGTCAGTTATTAGGCATAAACACAGGCTTTATGGAGCTTAATAACACTCTTTGTGGTTGGGTAGATCCTGACTTTGTTATCATAGCTGCTAGACCAGGAATGGGTAAGACTGCCTTTATGCTTTCTAGTATCTACCACATAGCAATCCAAGAAGGCATTGCTACGGCCATTTTTAGCCTTGAAATGAGCTCCAATCAGCTAGTTGAAAGGTTAGAGTCAATCAGCTCAGAACTGCCCTTAAAACGCCTTAGAATGAATTTACTGACTGATAACGAAAAAGTTCACTTAATGCGAACTGACGACAAGATACTTACTTCCCCCATCTACATAGAGGATATGGGCGGTATTAGTGTAACCCAGCTACGAGCCAAAGCAACTATTCTTAAACAGAAGTATGGCATAAAGATTATCTTTATCGATTACCTTCAACTTATGAGTGGTACTGGCAAGTCAAACCAAAACCGAGAGCAAGAGGTATCCTACATTAGTAGGAGCCTAAAAGCACTTGCCAAAGAGTTGGAAGTACCTATTATCGCCCTATCCCAATTATCTCGTAGAGTAGAAGAACGAGCAGATAAGATGCCTCAGTTATCTGACCTTAGAGAATCAGGATCTATTGAACAAGATGCTGATGCTGTAATAATGCTAATGCGACCAGGCTACTACGAACAAACTGAGTCAGTAGAGATTGGTGGAAGAGAATATTCTCCTAGTGATTTAGTAGTTTGTAAGGTGGAGAAGAATAGACACGGAGCTACAAAAAACCTAGCACTAAGATTTTTACCTGAAACAATGACCTTCCAAGATTATGTCCAAGGGCTATAGAAATAGAAGAAAGTTTGAGATAGAAGCTGCTAAGGCTGTAGATGGTACTTACCAAGCTATTAGAATATTTGCTAAGAGTACTAAGGTTTTAGTGATACATCAAACCGAAGCCTTAAAAAAGGGTTATTTTTTGCTAGAATATGAGAATGATGGTAAGCCTAGTGGCATATCAGATGAAAGGGTAGAGTTTTTTGCTTTTAACTTAGACCTAAGAGATAGAATAGTTTTTATACGAGCAGAGTTTTTACGAGTAAAGGCTAGAAGATATTGGAGAATAGGTGAGATAAAAGTAAAGGATAAAATAAAATATGTTAAGATGCCAACGGATGAACTTATTCGCTGGTATTAATGTATATTAATATATTATTGTAATTTTGGTGATGGCATACCTATCAGCAAGTAATTTAACAAAGATGATGTTAGACTTTTTAAAGGATGGTGGCAATGAAGTATGGAGGAATAATAACCTAGCTGTTAGAGGTAGAGCCTTTATAGGTAGAAAAGGAGTTCCTGACATCATTGGTTACAATAAGAAGTATGGTTTCTTTGTTTGCTGTGAGATTAAAGCGATTGGCGATAGAATGTCAGCAGATCAGATGGTATTTTTAGAAGAGTTATCAATGGCAGGAGGAACTGCAATGCTATGCCAACAAGTAAGAGATGAAACAATACAAGTAAAAATCTATAAAGATGGCGAAAACGAAGACTGGAGATTCGAGAAAGGTGAGCTTCGGAAGTAGAAAACGAGGTTCAGCTAAGAAATCATTTAATAAACATAGTCCTAAGCCGAAGGTTTACAGAGGTCAAGGCCGTTAAAACAAAACAAAATGGAAGAATTAGAATTAGAAAACAAGGAATTGAAAGCCCCTAAAACAGTGAAGAAAAACAAAGATGTTTTCTCACAGGAAACTTTTGACTTTTTACAACAAGTCTTAATTGACTTTGCAATAGATATGAAACATAGGCCTAAGCTAAAAGAAATATTAGCAGCTACAAAGCCTGAATCAAAGAGCAATAGTATTTAATAAATAAAACAAAAAACAATGGCAGTAACTAAAGAGAAGATTTTCCTAGGAAGGTCTTTTACGATGAAGACAGCATTTGGGGAGTTTAAGAAAGTATCTTTCGGCCCTGATGATTTAAAGAAAATGAATGACTTTGCAGCAACTAATAATGGTTGGGCTAACATTCTTATTAAAAACAAAAAGGATGCTAAACCAGGTGAAGCAGGTTTTTATATCGAGCTAGATACTTGGGTAGCTGACGGTAAGCCAAAAAAGGACTTGCCATTTTAACTTATTCTTATGAAAACAAATATCAAGGAAATTATAATTAATTTATTAGTTTTGTTTGCAGGTGTTTATTTACCATTCGCTTTTATAGTAAATGAGTTCAATCCACTTGTATGGCATTGGGTTACTAGAAGCTTATATGTATTAACCTTGGTTGGTATGTTAACTTACGCAATGCAAGAGTTTAAGAAAAAGTAGTTTGTGTGTTTTTTTTGAAATAAAGGTAGCCCTGTCGTTTCTACGATGGGGCTTTATTATAATAAAACACCCCCAGTTTTTACCTGAGGGTGAAACCAAAAACCACCAACTATGAGAGAGCTTCTTATGTATTCCTATTTGTTTTATCGTAGAACCTTGTTATAACGGTTCCGAATAAGGCCTCTTGATATCTCTTGATAAAAGAGTCTGAGCTCTCATTAATATAGAAGAAGTCTTGGGATTGCATATAGACATAGCATCTGTCTTTATCTTCATCATCTTCTGTTACTGATTCAACTAAATGAATGTTAATCCAAGCATTACTTTGTTCGGTACACTCTTCTAAATCATAGCTATCGTCTTCCGTAAGCTGTTCGATTTGCAGTAACATCTCTTGCACTCTCTTTAATGATGATTAATCTTAGTTTCATTGCTACATCTTTCAGTCTATCTTCTAATAATTTCTGCTCTAATTTTAGAGCCTTAATTACTTCATCAGGATGTTGTTCGCCCATACAAATTTACGTTTTAATTATTACAGAAATAAAAAGTGCATACCTTATTGATTATCAATATGATACACACTTATTTGTTAATTGTCTAAAGTGAGTTTGTTAATTGTCTACTTCCTAGGTAGCCTTATTATCTTGCTACCTAACGGCATAGGCACGAATATAGCAATTCTTCCGTTATCTAAAACAACCCCACATCCTAGTGTTGGTCGTTTGGGGAAAGGTCGTGAATATTCCATTGCGTAAGCATTAATATCTATACCACAACCGACATTCATACCGAATATCATATCCTTATCTGAACTACTATAAAGCACACCACCGAAGGAGTGGATGTGACCAATGACTGTTGATTGACGAGCATCTCTTGCTCTATTGATGGCACCAGCTTGTCCTGATGATCCTGTGCCGTGGGTATATAGAACACCATCTATTTCCCATTCTAAGGCCCATTTCCAGCCCTTAGGAGCTTCCCAAGCATCTTCATAGGTTTTGATAAAACGTTCAGGTAATCCGTTCGCTATGGCCTTTCTTTTATGTAGGGCTGAGTGGTTACCAATACAGACTTTTACATTAGGGAATCTCTTGTACCAAATGTTAAGCTGTTGCATAGCCATAATAGCCTCCTTAGAAGCTGACTCTCCATTAGGGTTAGTCTCGTGAAATGAGATAGCGTGGTTATCTACTTCATCACCGATGTGAACAATTTCAGAACATTGGAACTTGTTGAATACCTCATAACAAAAGTCGAGGTATTTAGGATGGCAGAAGGGAAAATGGGTATCGCCCACGATTCCCACGTTTTTGGTTTTAGCCATATTGGTTGGTTTTGGTTAGTATGGTGAGTAATGGCTCTTGCCATTTACCTTGGTTGCTCTCAAGGTTTGCTTTCTATTGTCTTTACCTCTATATCCTACGTGCACCCAATCAGGTTTCTCTTTAGTACCAAATTCCCAAATTAGCTGGTCGTAGTCAAGATTGTCTTTTATATAATTAAATACCTCTGTATTAGTAACTCCTGTTCCACTATCATCCATATCTATATCAGCCGCACGGCCTAGGCAATGATCTGAACTTACCGAGCCTCCAATGAAATGGTTGAGCATCTTTCCCCTGTATCCACTAGAAATATTGATTGAGCCGAAACGTAATCTTATCGGCTCAAGTACCTTTTCGCAAAGTGTCTTTAGGTTTTCTAAATGTTCTGCTGTAGGTGTATTATCTAAGCCTTCTCTTTTAGCCGATTCACTTCTAGTAAATTCTGATAACGCAAAATGTGCTGATAACTTCATAACTATTTTTTAAATATTTTCTCTACAGATGTTAAACCTAAACATCCGAACGCTAACAAAGCTACTGATTCTACTAGAATTGCTGATGGGGCTATATGCTCTTCACTAAAACTATTATGGTACATAGTAACGCATAACGTTACTACACATAACAAACCACATATACGCTTCATACTTAATTGACCTGATTCATCACAAAAGAATTGTTTCATATTATTTCTTTTTAGCAGCCTTTTTTAATGGGGCCCTATTTTCTTTTTTAAATCTAATAAACATTATTAAAATCAAAATAGTAATACATAAACTATAAATATAAACATTAAGAAATATGCTTTCTCTTTGAAGTTTTTCATTTGCATCATTTGTTATACTATATCTTAAAGAATCTATATTTTTAAATATCTTGTCTTTGTAATCTATGTACAAAGGAGTAAAAAATGCTTTATTATCCATTTGCTTAAAAGCAGGATTCTCTATTTTGGCAGCAAGTTCATTGCTAAGTCTTAAACCTTCGTTATAATATTTTGTGGCTTTATCATCTAAAACGAACTTTATAAGCTTTCTATTGTTTAAGTGACTATTAAAATGATTTAAAAAGCTAGTATCTTTTGTAGATGTATATGCAATTGCATAATAAGTAAGTGAGTCTGTAGATGTTCTTAGATAGTAGGAAATTTTCTTTCCATAATCTAATTGTGCTTGTGCATTTTCTATTTCTTTAATAGATGCCATAGAAAATATAACAATAATTGCAACTGGTATTGATATTACCCAAAATCTGTTTTTGATAGAATTTTGTATCATCTTCTAGGTTTTTTAACTGATTTTTTAGTTGGTATTTTATTTGGAGTAATAGTACTTTTAGGCACTACCTTATCCTTAATTACTTTAGTTAAAAGCAATTCTACTCCTTTTAACCCTAAAAAACCTAATAAAAAAGCTATTGAAAATTGATAATTAACCTTTGTTACATCGAACATATCAGATGCTACAGGTGTTAAATAGTTAGCTGAAGCTACTCCTGCAAAGATGGAAGTAACTGATTTACGCAAGTCCATAGCAGCATCTTTACCTACCATTAAAACAGATCCAAATAAACCAGCTACAGACATACCTATGTTTATACCTAAATCTTGTAACAACTCCTTCATTATTTACCGATTTTGAAATACAAACTACCTGAGTAGCCAATATTATAATTTTTGTTAATATCTACGCTAAAGCCTATTAGAGCCTTATTTTTGACACCTAGCATCAAGGAAGGACTTAGTACTTCCAAGCCATTAAGTGGGCTGTATGAGCCTCTAATGCCCCAATAAAGGGTATTAGTCAGTTTCTTAGCGTAGTACTCTCTCGTAATTATGGTCTTTTCGGTTAAATTGGCTGTAAAACCCCTTGCAATAATCCTATTTTGGCTGATAGTATCATTCACTACAAAGATATTAGAATCTTTTTTAATAGTGTCAGAATAGGCTTTGACCTTATAATAATCGTTTAATACGTATAAGGTATCGTGTACAGGAATCTGTACAGAGTCAATGATATAGAATGGTATATCATTCCCTTTCTTGTACGTATTAACGTACAATGTTTTGTACGTAGTATCGTGTATCTCTACTATCTTTTTGTACTGAGAAGTATCGAACTGCTTAGCAATTCTAGGTAAGTAGGTAGGTTTTAGTAAAAAATATAGCCATAACACAAGGAGTATTACGGCTATAAACAAGATGTTGTCTTTAAGGAATTTCATTATAACTCCTCTTCTATTTCTTGTTCGTCAAAAATCACACCAGTTACCCAATCTTTTAAGAAATAAAACTCCTCTAATCCTTTAGGATTTAATACCTCAATAGGCTTAAAGTTAAACTCAGTTTCGTTAAGGCTTTTAATATCGTCTCTTAATTTCTTAAGGCCTTCTTTAGTAAACTTATATTCTCCCTTTTCGTCTACTGTTAAAACGCCTTTATCGTCCGTAGCAGCGTTATCTAACCTAAGTTCCTCTACTTTGTTAACGTACTCTTCTTGGTAAGGCTTTAATTTCTCGCCAAACTTAAATAGTTTCTTTTGAACCTTAGTTTCTTGTTTACCAATTACTTGGTTAATTTGGCCTATTACTAGACCGATTTTTTCATACTTCATAAGTTGATTATTTTTTACAAATATATTACATATTTGTAGTTTCCCAAGGATTAGGAAGTACTATTATTAAAGGGTTAACTACTGCCTCTAAGTTAATCGTTAATTGAGCGTCTAATTCTACTACGTCTACTTGAGCTTCTACCCAACTACAAACTTGCTCGAATGTAAGATCTGGATAAGCCGTAAAGTCAGTTTCCGAAGGAGTAGTACAGTCGATAGTCCCGAAATTATTAACATTAAATTCCTTAGAATCTACTGTCGTACTAGCTACTCTATTCCAATGTACGCGGACTACTACGTCTATTAAATCGCCTTCTTGCGGCTTGGTGTCCATTTGTGAAATTTGCCAATAGTAATTGATTGCCATTTTATTTATATTTTATTTGTTACCAAAGATTATTCCAAGTACTACCATTATAAGCCTGTAAAAGATTTGAAGTAGTATCATATACTATACATCCTGCTATTTTTACTGATGCAGGTAAGGCATTTTTTTGTGTTGTTGTCATTCTTGGTGGTATAAACCCTGCTGTTGTAGTATCCAATCTAAGACCTCCTAGCATTGTTAATTGGTCTGCTGCAATACCACTATTACTTAAAACAACATTATAAGCAGAAGAACCATTACCATTAAATGTTTGAGTATATCCATAAGTATTAATTATTCCACCAAGTAGTGTCATATTCCCCACGATAGAAGCACCACCACCTGATGCACCTAATGTTTTAATAGAAAATCCTCCATAAGTCGGGTCATTAAATTGTAAGAATTGCCCATTTGCAACCTGTGTAGTATTATTTAAGTAAACTAATCCGTTAAATGTTTGAGTAGAACCATATGTTACACCGCCTGCAAATATAGTTGCACCTGAAACATATAAATCACCGCTTACCTGTAATTTAGCTGAACCATATATTTGACTAGAACTTCCTATAACTAAATTTCCGGCGTTTATAAAAGAGAAGCCGCTAGAATCGCCGTTAAAATCCATTGTAACCGTATTTGAACTAAATATCTGCATATAACCAATATCGGTCGCCGTAGAAGAGGATCTATCGCCCATACCTATAATTTGATAAGTAGCGCCGAACATATTAAGTCGAGGTAAATCGCTACTACTACCTACTATTTTTAAAGTACTATAAATTTGAGTAGTAGCATAACTTTCGCCTATTTGTAATAAAGTACCCGTAGCGTCGCCTTCCATAGCGCGATAATTAGTAAAGTAAACTCTATTACTTCCTCCCGATAAATATAATCCACTACCCGAACTAGTTGCTCTTAGATTTCCTTCTGCTCTAATATCACCATTTACATCAAGTTTATAGTTTAACGCAGAAGAACCAACTCCAACATTACCACCTAATTGATTTATAATTACACTACCAAAGTTTGTGTTATACCCACCTGAATAACCTGATCCTCCTTGTAAGTATAAACGTCCGCCACTATATCCGGCTCCGTTATCCGATTGACCGGCTATAATTAGTAAATCTTTACCTCTTCCCGTACCTTGATCCGAAGGAGACGCGCCGCCACTTGAAGCCATTTGTATAACTCCTCTACCGCTGTAATATTGCCCTATTTCTATTAAAGCAGTAGTACCCGTTCCCGCAGTAGAAGTTCCTCCGTTACCTCCGTCAGTAAAAGAAGCTATTTTACGAGTCATAGTTTGCGAACCCATATCGTAATAAGGCCAAGTAGGAATAGCCGTAGTATTATTAGCAGTAGTAGATAAAGCCGTAAATCTAAAGCCAACAGTAGCAGTTGTCCCCGCTACTATTACGTTAGTTCCGTCATCGTAAATATTACTATTTGCAATCGCCGAAGTACCAGACCATTTAGCAATATATCCGCTATTTCCCGTTCCCGAAACAGTACCCGAACCGCCACCGGTTGCACTTAATACGCCACCGCTTAAACTTAATCCGGTTCCTACTGTTGCGGCTATATAATCGCCCGCGTTATCAGTATAGATAACTCTATTTCCTCCTCCGCCATAGTTACTACTATTTAAAACTCCGTTGCTCTTTACTCTAAAACTTTCTTGAAAAGCACCTCCCGCAGTATAAGAAGTATAAACTACAAAAGCGCCCTTTTCGTCAGTATTTATCCCGTTTTCTTTTTGTCCCGAAATAACTGCGAATAAACCCGTAGCATTCGCCGTAGATTTATAGCCCGCAAAAGTTATCGCTCCTCCTACATTTATTCCGGACGTAGTTGTATCTCTTAAAAAAATATTAGGAATACTTGAACTACTAAATGACCTACTACTACCGATATTTGCATCAATAGTTAATCTTGCAAAAGGAGTAGTATTATTTATTCCTACAAATCCGGTACTAGAATCGATAGTCATTCTATCGCTTCCCGTAGTTTGGAAATATAAACTTCCCGCTATTGCGTTTAATGTAGTAGTAGTACCGTTATTATATAAATAAGTTTTTGCAGTTCCTCCACTACTTAAAACTAACATACTAGTACTAGATCCGTTAATATCTACGGTTACTCTACCCGTTGCCGTATAATTTGGGCTAATAGTTCCAACGCCTATATTTCCGGTAGGATTTATAACTAGATTATAGCTCGCCGTAGTTTCATTATAAAATCCTATACTATTGACATTATTTACGCCCGTATATAAAGTATAATTTGTAGAACTTGTAGAATCTATAAGTTTTATTTTATTAGTTTGAATGCTTGACTCAAATACAACGGCTTTGCTAGAATTAATAGTTACCGCAGTAGCAATACTACCGACACTTCCTACGCCAAATATTAAAGCGCCCGAGCTTCCTCCTTCTCTATTGTATTTTATATAAGCGGCCGAAGAGTTTGAACCACTATCGTAATCCCTAAACCATTCTAAACCCCAAGCAGTAGCAGCATTATTAATTGTATTATAAAGTCTTAAACTACCTTCATTAGCAGTTGTACTTTTTACTTCTAAAGATGCGTTTACATTAGTTGTATTTATACCTACTCTTCCGCTTGTTGAATTAATAACTATTCTATCGTTTCCGGCTACTCTTATATAGGCTTGATAACCGCTAGCAGAATTAAAGTTAATAGCGCTTCCGCTTCCGTCTCCTACTTGTAACCCATCTAAAGCAGTAATACTATAAGTAGATGAAACACTACCTACTTGTAATCTATTATTACTAGCATCCCATAATAAATTACTTTCTCCGTCTATTGTATTAGTACCGGTAAAAAATGCTACTTGTCCTATTGCTCCACCCGTTGCGGTGACCGGATTAGTTAAAGCGTTTTGTTTGTTGTTAAATGTTGTCCAATCAGTTGAAGATAAATATCCATTAACCGAAGTAGTCGCAACAGGAATAGAAATTGTATTTGTAGTTCTTACTAAAGGACTAGAAAATGTTAATACACTTTCCTTGCCATTAAATGTTGACCAATCAGCCGAACTTAATGCACCTCTATTTGTTGCACTAGCCGTAGGAACATTTAAAGTTATTACAGGAGTTGTAGTACTCGTTGCAACTGTACTTGATAAATCCGTTCCACTTGTACCTAATGTTAAAGCAGCTACAGAAGTAACTGTTCCCCCACTTGAAGGACTTGTATTAGTAATTGTAAAGTTTGGATAAGTTCCAGTTACACTAATTCCTGTACTTGCAGTTAAAGCAACTGTTTGGTCAGGTAAAGAGTTTGTTATAACCCCTGTTGTATTGTTATAACTTATTCCTGTACCTGCACTTAAAGAAGCTAAAGTAATATAGTTAGAACCATTAGTTATTTGAGTATTGTTTGTAGGTATAGTTATAACTCCTGTTGTAGAATTATATGCTCCACTACCTGCTACAAAACTTAATGATGCCCTTGCTCTTACATCAGTATAATAAAGATTAGTACCCTCTGTTACTTGCGTAGTTGTATAATCGCCGCTAGTCGCTACTACTGCTCCGGTTCTACCAAAAACGGAAGTTACCGGATAAGAAATATCGCTAGTTAAAGCTACTGTCCCGTTTGCATTGGGAAAGGTATAAGAACGATTCGCCGTATTACCCGAAGTAATAAACTTGCTTAAATATAAATTACCATTTTGCCAAGATATATCCCCTAGACTATCCGCAAATAAAGATACTTCATTAGCAGATGCGGTTGCACTAGCAGATTGATGCTTTAATCCTAAATGACCAAGACCTCCTGTTCCTTTAGCGTGTAAAGATTGAGCATTCAATTTAAACGCACCTAAATCAACATCTTGGGTTGCACCTGTGTAGGGAACATATCCTGTTAACGCAGGGAAGGTTGTTAAGTTACCTGCTCCGTTAATATACTGAAGATTAGTTCCGTTAAACCCTATGTTTATCGTTCCACTTGTCGTTATAGGAGAACCTGTAATATTTAATGAATCTCCAGTTTCAGTAACTGCTACACTTGTTACAGTTCCATTAGTTCCACTTGCTTTCTGCCATATAGAACCTGAATATATAACTTGGTCAGAAACTACAAAAGATATTGCACCAGCACCGAAGTTTACTGTACCTGCTACACTACATAAATAAACATCTCCTTGATTACCTGTTCCATTGACCAAAGTAGGGGTATTAGTACTAGCATCCCAAGTACCTTTATATTCCATTACAGAGTTAGGTAACTGAGATACTAATATCTTACCATTAACATCTAATTGAGGGATACCTAGTGAACCGTCAATATTCAATGAACTTACCACTCCACTTGTACCTACTAAAACACCTGTAAGACTTTTTACCTTAGTTTCCCCTGTTATTTGTATTTGACTGCTCATCTATATTAAGTTAATTTATTATGCGAAAATAGCCCTTATAAATTCATCTGATTGAAGTGCCCTTGCAGATGCAAAGGTAATAACTCCTGTAGTAGTATTAAATGTTACATTTTCATCTGTTGGAGTACCACTTGTATTTATTGTTCTAACCTCTATGCCACCTCTAGTAACTGACATACAAGTAGACCCGATTGCACCTACAAATGTTACTGTTGTTTCACCACCTGCTGCTGTATAAGAATAACTTGTCACGCTTGAAGTTGATATTGTTGAGCCTCCGTTAATTACTTGAGTTCCTGATATTGCAAAAGCACCTGTTCCTTGCAAAGATAAAGAGTAAGTTGATGCACCTTCTACAGGCGCACTTAAACTAATTGATGTAATATTAGCAGTTCCACTTACTATAGAATAACCATAGGTATCACTACCATCTGCATTGTCATTGTCTATAGAAAATCTAACATCTATAGAAGCTCTATCTAATTGTTTCTGCATTAAAGCAAGATAAGAGTACCCGCTTAAGGCTACAAACCCATCACAACTAACAGTCCAAGAGCTAACGTCATTTTTAAACTCTCTGAAGTAAGCTGATGTCTGTGAGGTTACTTCTACTTGTTCAGTAGATGATTCAAATGTACAGCTTGTAGAAGCACCCATAGGGGTTCCTAATGGTATAGTTGTAGTTACTTGAGCTATATTACTAGCTTGAGTATAAAGAGTAATTTGATTGGTTGTTGTACCTGCGTAATTAACCTTAATTAGAAGCCTATCTGTGGCACTTATAGTTGTTTGAGTAACTGTCATTGCCGTAGAATATAAGGTCGTAGATGTGGCTGTTAAGGTCGTTGCTGCCGATGTAAACAACAAGGTAGCTACACTACCATTATATTTATATAATTGATACTGAACCTGAGCACCTGCAAAGGCAGTTAGAATAGAATAATAAGCACTAAAAGTCCAAGTTCCTGCTGGTATCGTAGTAACACCAGGATCTAAAGCATCCGTAATAAACGAAGCTATTGTTCCTGCTCCTGTTTTAGTAAATGTAACCGATGTTCCACCTACTTGACTTCTGCTTAATTCTTTACATACAATACTATCAAAAGTACCTTGTGCAGTACCTCCATTAAAGTAGTAGATAGCGTTGCTATCATATTCATATAAAACTATATTAGTTCCGTTAATTACTGATGCCATATTGTAAAGTTAAGTTGTATTTATTGTTAATTGTAAATTCCAGAATGGCCCTAATGAGCCACTATCTGTTATATAAATAGGAGTAATAATAAAAGGTGATGCTAATATTTGAGCAGCACTAATTTCTACTAATTGCACAGAATTTAATTGATTTGCATAAGCATTTTGACTTACTCTATTCATAATAAATTTCTTACCACTAAAAGACAAATTCCCCGATAGAGTATCGGCTGTAGTAAAAACTTTGTCTAAATATACAAAACCTACATCGCTAGTATGTTCACCTAAATCGCATTCAACAGTTGCTATATTTTTATTTAAGTTTCTTATGTTTTGATATGTCATATAAGTAATCATATCAGTTGCTATATTAGGAGTCCCCATAGTTGCTGATGAATACCAATTTTTTAATTGTACCCCACTACTATTAAATAAAACACCCTTATTAGATGAATATACACTTGTTATATGTGTAGAAGGATAATTATTGCCGTATGGTTGGTCAAATACTTCTATAGTGGTTTGATTTTCAATATCGGATATAAAATTTGTTTCTATATATTTTACATTACTACTTGCTCTTTGTATATTAAAATTTTCACATGTTATTGTACCAGGCACATCACATAAAACCTTAAATTGTAAATAACCATATATAGGAACATTTGAAACAAGATATGGTGGTATATCTTTAGATAATGACGTTTCTGTTGCGGCTAATGTTAAATTTTGTACTGAAGATTGCCAAACATCATTTGAATCTAAATATCTTGTGCCTGATGAGGTAATTAATTTTATTTGCAATTTTTGTGCTACTTGTGTACTATATTTGAAACTTAATTGAAATGACACTTCGCCAATATAAGGTAAATGAAGAGTGCTTCCATTTTCAAAACTAGCAAGACCAGTACTACCACAAGTCAAAAAAACTTGGTCAAATTGACTATCTGCAACATTTAAAATTAATACAGATGAATTACCTGTAAAAGTACTTATAAAACCAGTTGCATAAAACGTACTAGTATTTAGCTTTAAATCTCCATTATCACAATAGTTTAAAGCCGATTGGTAGGCACCTCTACCTTGTATATTATAAAATCCTTTCTTAAATATTTTTACTTGGCTATTGTTAATAAAATGCACATTACCATCTTGGTAAGGCTCTATGTCAACTGTATTATACAAAATACCAGCAGCTTCTATTGTTGTTGAAGGCAAAAGATATTTAGTATAGTAATTTGTTGCAGATGCCATTTCATTTATAGAAACTATCCACCAATCCCCATTAGCTTGTAATAATCTACAATTAAAAGACTTCATTATATTTAGAATAATGTTATAGTAGGACTCACCCATAAAATCTCTTCTATATTGTAAGGTTTGGCCAAAAGGTTCATAACTTACAGCATCTTGCCTATCATTCATACCATCTGCAAAATAAGAACAAGCTACTACTAAGTTTAAGTCTTCAGGGTATTCCATTGCACTTAATCCTGCGTTTAGTACATTTAATAAAGATGTTAGTTGATTAATACTATCATCTCTCACATATTCAATACTTTCAAGAAAGGAGATACCATCAACACAAGTAAAGTCTGCTTGTGCTATACCTGTTGTAAAACTAATTTGTGTATAATCATTAAACAAAAATCCTCTCCACATTACGTTAACATCCTCTTTTAGAATTACCCAATATTTTTTGTCATCTTGACTATCAATATCAGGGAATTGGTCATAGTCGTCTTGTGTTTCTAATATAATAGAAAAGTTAAGCTGTGTTGATATTATTGCAGGTTTTGGGTATTCTTGATTTGAATTTGGTTGCAATATCATTCCAACTGGTTTATATGCCTTAACTATACCAGCAACATAATCTTTTTGATAAATCTCAATTACTTGATTATTGCCATTTCTTAATATTTGCGTTATAGTATATCTTAATCCGTATGCCATTATGCTAAACTAATTGTTTGTCCTTTTATATTAGATGCCTTTTGTGCTCTGTTTACAGATAAAAGTAAGTCTTGTCCTCTCAACATAAACGTTCCACCACCTCCACCGCCTATCATATCTTTTAATTTGTCTAATGGAGCGACAACCTCAGGGTTAGTTCTAGCACCTGGGTATTCACCCATTAACCCCATTGTAGGGCCACTTATTATACCTCCATCAGCAAACTTTTTTACACCACTTACTTCATTTTTCTTGTTAAGTTTTGCTTTTAAATATGCTCCTGCGGCAACAGCTACTATACCTGCTCCAATTGCTGCCAATGCTGTAGCTTTACTAGGTTTTTCTAATAATTTTAAAGCTAAAAATACTGATGTACCATAAGCTATAAGGGCTTTACCTAAGCCATCTAGGGCATCTGCAAATAATTTTTCTAATCCATCAAATAATTTAACTTCATCTCCTGCAATTGTTTTGCCGAGTGCATCACCTAAAGCGTACAAGGATTCATTAACAAATTTTGTAATAATACCATTTATGCTATTAATTGTTTCTGTCCAGGAAACATTAAAACTTTGAATTTTATCTTTTGATCCATCTATTGCTCCGTCAACTCTTATTAGTGCATCTTCTATTTTATCGAATTCAGCTGCTGTATATCCTCCAACAGATGCTAATTCATATAACTTATTTTTATAATTTTCTAATATTGCAATCCTATCTGCTGCTGTAGTCTTACCACTAGCATTTGCTATTTTCATAGCAACATCGGATTCTATTTTTAATGCGTCTAGGGAATTTTGTAAATTTCTATCTGCAATTACTTTATCAGCGGCTGCTGCTTCTTTATTTTTTCTTTCTTGTTCTTTAGCTTCTTTATCATCATAATATTTTCCAATATCTAATATCTTTTGTCTATAGGCAGCAAAATGTAAAGTAGCATCTTCATAGCCTGCAGCATTCATTTTAGCTAACCTATCTTCTAAATCTAAAAGGGCTTGATATTCTTTTTTAGCCCTTTCGTCTAAAGTATCTAAATGTGATTTTGTTTGAGCATCATCAGCATCCTTAATAGCTTTTAATTTTTCTGCATCTGTTTTTTCTGTGGACTTTAATAAAGTTTTATTTAATTTATCAATAATAGCTTGTATATCTGAATCATTTAAACCAGATTCTTTTAATGCCTTGAAATAAGCAGTCATTGTTTTTTTACCTTCAACAGTAAGAACATCAGCTATAGCACCAGCGGTTTTCTTTACTTCTGCAACTGATTCTGTTTGTAATTGACCAAGACTTTGTACAAGCGTTTTAATAATGCCTTCTACACCATTACTAGCATCAGCAAATGCAAAAGCAGTATTAGCCGCAATTAATAACTTATCTAAAGCACTTGTTTGGTCTTGTAAACCAGCTATATCTTTTTTTATTGCAAACTCAGAAGCCTTTGCAAAATAATATTCGGCCTTAGCCTTTAACATTAAAGCCTCTACATATTTAGGAGATTTATCAATTAGGGCTTGTTCGGCTTCAGCTAAAGTAGTTACTTTGCCAAAAGAATCTCCAAGTTTTTCATTGTATAATTGTATAGCAGCACTCTTATCTATAAATCCATCTTTAGCTGCTTGAACTATTGATGTTATTTTTAATATTTCTGTTCTTGCTGTATCTGTAGATTTAGCAGATTCTATTGTAGATTTACTTAATTCCCTTTGAGCCTTTTCTAAATCTGTAGTTTTTAGAATAGCATCATTTATTTGTTGACCATAAGCTGTATATAAAGCAACAAGAGCTGAAAATGCAAAATATGCAGCACCACCAACTGCTGCAACACCGCCTAGTAATGCTGGTAGGTTATTTTGAATACCTCTAAACCCATAAGGTAAATCTTGTATGACTAAAGACAATGCTAGCCATTGTTGATTTGATTTTTTTACTGAATCTCCAGCCCCAGCAATAGCACCTGTAGTTTTTTTAGCAGTTTCACCAACTTGACCTAAAATCTTATTTGTATCTTCTAAATTCTTATTAGTAACTTTTACATTACCACTAACGATTGTGGCAGTTTTACCCATACCCTCTAGAGCCTTTGTAATCTTTTCAATTACCTCCTTGGTTATCCCAATGTCTGCCTTAATCTTAATTACTATATTCTCTTCTGCCATTATCTTATAAGTTTATATATGTCCATATTTTTTAAGTACAGCCTTTAGTTCATTTTCATCCATTACTCTAGGCTTGACAAAGTTACGAGTATCGCAGTCTAATTCAATAAGCTCACTAGGTTTAACCTTCTTCCCTTTTGGTAGTTGAATATTAATTAGCATAGTTGTCTGCCACCTTGTTCTAATCCATTGCTGCTCTTCCTCGTGCCTATAGCCATACCAAACAAAATCTAACTCAGCCATCGTCATCTCCCAAAACAAATGGGGAAGCACTTTGCACTCCCCCATCGTATATTTCTCTATGTCAATCCACTCTAATTTTTTTTTACTCCATCCTTTTTACTTGACTTTGTTGGCTTCTCTTCTATACCGCTATTTAAACTATCTGTTAGTGCTTTCATCACATCTTGGAACTTCTGACTCCCCATTCCTCCCATATCATCTACCCAATCACAAACCTCAATTTCAGTAAAGGTTGGTGTTATACCTTGTGAGTATAATGGGTATTCAGCAGCTGCTTTCAGTAAGTTAATAATAGCATCTAAAGATGTTTGCCCACTTAAAGCCTCTCCTATGTCAGAAGGCCCTATTTTTTGTAATTGACAGAATCTTTTAAGACTCCACGTACAAAAACGCATCGGTATCTTCTTCCCATCGGAAAGAGTTAGTTCAAATTGTCCTCTCATATGTTTGGTTTTATCTTCCGTTAGGAAGGTTGTTTTTGGTTAGTTTGCTTAGTTAGTTGATTGAGTCAATGCTCCTGTTCCTTTGAAAGAAACTGAGTATGTAACTGGATTCTCCATATCAGCAGTTATATCAACACTTTCAATAAACGCAGAACCTGACCATATTGTATCACCTGTAACTGGAGTTACACCACCTACTGTTGAGTTGTCTACTGTAGTAAATTTAACTGAAACTGCGGTTCTAGCTACTGCTAAAGCGGTTAGTTCAGATGTACTTATATATGTAGCAGTAGCACCTGGTACTACTGTAGCTAAGCCATCAGTTGTTAAAGACCAAGACTTTTGTCCACCAATCTCAACAGCCCATCCTAAACTTTCTTTTGTAGATGCATCTGGAGCATCTATAGCTATGCTTAAAGAACAAGAAGTAGAGAATGCTATTACTTCGGTTCCAATTAGAACTACTAATGAAGTTCCGTTAAATACACTTGTTGTTGCCATTTTATTTTATTTTTCTTTTATGTTAATTGATTTAAGAAATGATCCATTGTTATTACCCTTCTAAACACATAAGCCTCATTTACATAGTCAAAGGTAGCAATATTACTAGCAACCATACAAGTGACTATTTTAAAGTTAGGTGATGTATCAGGATAATTAGGAGGTCTAACTCCTATTATAGCTAATAATTCATCAGCATAAGTATCAACAGTTTTCTGCCCTACTTCTCCTGCTTTAAAAGTCCTATAAACTATGTCAAATTGGATAGTAACATCAAATGCAAATGTTTGCTTGTTGCTATTATCCACTTGTGTCTGACTGCTAATAATCAAATAAGGTGGCTCTACAGTATCAGGTGCTATGGTATCATATGCAACTAATGAATAAGAGGCCGATGCAAGCTTGTCAACATAAGCTTTCCTTAATGTATATCCGCAGTCCTTCATTTTTTACAAATTTAAGGAAATATATTTATATCCTTATTTTCTTAATCTTGTTAACCATCTTACCTAAAACCTCGCTATATGAATTAAACATAAAAGGTCTATAAGGCATACCTATAAACTTTTTACTTTTCTTAAATGTTAAGGCATACGCTTCTAATTCATTCATATTTATATTTGGGTAAACAGGTATGCCAAAGCCAAAATCTCCTGTACCAAATTCTACATATGGAGCATAACGAGCATTAGCATATACTGTTGCACCAGCACCTTCTTGGTATGTTGTATATCCAATAGATCCTTTTAAATAACCTGTTTTAACTGGGACTTTTACTCTAGCAGCATTTGCTATCTCTTTAACAGACTCATTTATAATCTTTACAGTTTCCATCTGAATTGTTTCAGATGCTTTTTGTAGTTTTTTAACTAGAGCATTACCTCCGTCTATTGTTACATCAAAACTGCTCATTACTTAAGAGTTGCACAACCGATTAAATAATATTGATTCAAGTCGCTTTCGTTTATGATAGAGTTAATCATATAAGTTCTTGATTTCCAAGTAATTACAAGAGCATTGTTAAATGTCTTGCCACTTGTGTATCTAATCCTAAATGTAGCAACATCATTAATATTATCCTTACCTGCTATGTTAGTCCTAGAATTGCTATTAGAGACCAATTCAGCCCAGCAAGTGTAATAAGGTACAAGTGTGTTCACAAACCCACCAGCACTATCAGATACGCTTGTTTTAGTGTTAAACGTTATTCTATTTCTTAATTGTCCTATCATTATAAGAAGGTACTTACCCTTTTGTAAGGTTTCATTAATTCGTAAGCAGTTGTTAAATTGGCTGAAGGCTTAGTGCTTTCAACGCTTGATTCTCTGTATTCATATAAATCACCTACCATCTTCAATAGAGCAGTTTTCATAGACTCAGGAGTTGTAGAATATCCACAAGTATAAGTAAATCTAAACTCACTCATAAGTGGAGATACCATATAAATCTTTTTATAAGTATCACCTAAAACTCTATAATCTCCAAGTACCATTGCTACCCAAGCAGCACCATCCCAATATTCTACTAATGTAATACTATTGATAGGGGCATAAGGAAGCTCTATAAACTCATCTACATAAGCTACTACTTTTAAAGTTCTAGCCGTCATAGCTACCGCAGCATACTGCTCTAATCTGATTCTAGCCGTTTCTATAAGGTTAGTAATCAAAGTATCATCTTCGCTATAATCTACTCTTAAATAATCTTTGGCTGCCTGTAGGGTAACTATTGTCGCCGAAGGGGCTACTGTAGTAGTTACATCTCTTAGTATCTGCATTATGCTAATTTTTACAAAAATAACTAAAATTTAGTGTAAACAAAAAGGGATAGCTTTTTAGGCTATCCCTTGTATTGTAAATCTAATTAAAGATTAAGCAACGTTACCGAAATCACCATAAATAAACGCACCAGCGTAATAGATAGGTAAAGCGATACGAGCTTCAACTCTTACAGTAATCATATTCTTAGTAAAGTTATCACCATCAAATTCAGAGAACTGAACTGAGATACCTTGATTCTGCATAATTTGAGCACCCATAGACCAGTCACCTACTACAAACTTATCTACTGCGATTGCAGTTGATTTGTAAAGAGGGATACCAGCGATAGATACACTACCATCAGTTGTAACAACTGTAGAAGCAGGTAAAGTATAAGCAGAGTTAGTATTCTTAGTATTCATAATAGCAGCCCAATCAGTTGGGTTAACTAAGATACCAGTTGCAGAGTAGTTAGAAGTTTCTAACTGAGCAATAGCTTGTACTAATTGCTCTACGTCTACTGTAGCAGCACCTGTTGCAGCTGTAGCTACTGGTAAAATACCTTGTAAGTTAGGAGCAGTACCATTACCACTTAAGATTTGAGCATCTTCAGCAACTAAATACTTCTCTAATAAACGAGATTGTAAGAAAGAAGTCATAGCAGGTATATCATCTAACATTTGACGAGAGATACGAACATAACCAGCAATATACTGAGCAGCTGCATCTTTCATTGTAATGTCAAAATCAACTTGAGCTTTAGAACTTCCTTGAGTTTGAGCTGCTGGATCACCTTCTCCACCACTTTCGTAAGGGAAAGTAAATAAACCTTGAGACAAACTACCGATTGGTAATAAGCTTCTCATATGCACCTTACGAGAAGGTAAAGCATATACTTGATTAGCATATTGACGAGTGATGTCACCTGTAAGGTTAACCGCTTCTGTCATATTACCAACTGCCTTTGTATCTAAGATAAAGCTTGAACGCTTTTGTTCTCCACGAGCTAATTTCGCTAAACTATCAGAATTGTTCTCGATAGCATCTGCAAGGGTAGCATTAAACCCTTTTACTTCTGTTTGATTCATTTTAACACGATTGTTTTTTGCTTCCATTTTTTCAATTTCATCCTTAACAACTGAGATTGAAGCTTTAGTAGCTTCTAATTCAGCCTTTACGCTTTCTAATGCACTAGCATTATCAGCCTTCGCACTTTCGATTGCTCCGTTTACTTCGGATTTAATGCCTTCGAATGCACTTTTAATTTCTTCTACCATTAGTTAAAAATTTTAAATGATTGTAAATATTTGTTTACTTCTAGCTCGATAGAAATCATCGGATCAGCTTCCTCAGTTGGCAATGCTTCTTCAGCGGTTGGCTCAGGTGTGATTGATTCTTCATCTTCCATCTCAGATAGATATTGTTGTAATTGTTTAAGTTTAAGTTCTAACAGCTCGAATGTTTCGTCAGTAAAGTGTCCATTTCTCAAAGACTTAATGGTCTTACCCATCTCATCTACTAGAGTTGACTTAATCTGACTTTTAACTCCAACTGTTGGTGTATTTGCGTTTGCACCCCACAATACGGAACTTCCTTCATACAATTTAATTTCATTGATTTCATTGTATCCTGATTTCGCTTGTGACTTAATAGTCTGAAATCCGATACTATGTTCTGTGATATGACCATCTTTATACAACTCATATAGGTCGTTGCCTAAGGTTGTATTAGGTAGTTTAACACTTGCCTTTAATCCAAAGGCATCTTCGCTAATCTCAAAAGGTTTAGCAATAGGCTTATCAGTAGAATGGTTCATTAAATGCCACACTCTGTTTTTAGCTTGTGGGCCATTCTCTTTTAAGGTTTTAGTAAATGCACCTGGTGTAATAATATCACCATCGCTATCTACATTACCAAATGCAGAATAGTAGACTGTAATAACTCTACTATTGTCTTCCATATCTATGGGAGAACCTTCAATCGATTTTTTGTTATAAAAATTACTCATATTTATTTGTTTAAGCTACATACACCGTACAGCATCGGCAGTTGCAGTTATTTACTGCTCCACCGTTCTCATCGTGCGCATATTGCATTTCAATTACACCGTATTTAGGAGTGTTTACTAGGAATGGTTGATTCACAGGTATTCTTACTCCACCATCATCAGGATTCGTCTGTCTATCTAAGGCTTGATGCCAAGCTCTAGGTAGTGCTACATACTCAGCGTGAACCCATTGTTTAAGCAAAGGTATATTAATTCCTCTTGTTGCTCCAATCGCACCTGTACTTAAAGCTTGATGAGTTTCAGTTCTTGCAATTAATAAACTCCTTGCGTTATTTATTTTTCCTTCTCTTAAAGTCTGTATAGCCAAGCTATTTATTTCATCTCTTGATAGGTTGTTATCTTTTCCGTATTGTAATACGGTATTAAGAATCCTTGCTATCTCGTTATCTGTTGTGTTCTGTATCCCAAACATCTTAGGGCCACTAATGGCCGTCCAATAGGATAACATAAAAGCTATCCACTCGTCTATGATATTTAATGGATCTAAGTCTATTGCTTCTTCTTTCTTATACTTGTCAAATATCTTTTGGTACCTCATCGCTGTGTAACCACCTGTACCTTCGTACAAAGTTCGTAAAATATTGGAAACTTTGTTATTGTCGAAAAATGTCTTGTTAAAATTAGCTACTTGGTCTGCTCCTAGTTCTTGTACCAACTCTGCTGCTTTATTAAAATCATACTGCAATGCTTCCTTTAATTTAGGAGCAAATTCGTTTATTGATTTTCTAGCAATCTTTTGTTGCAGATTAAACTGCTGAGAAGGTTGTAAGATTTTGGACACACATTATTATTTTGCTGGAGGGATATTATAATCTCCTTGTTGTTGAGCATTACGAGGATCTTGTAGCATTGTCAATTCTGCTACTGGTAAGTAACCAGCAGGAATATAAATCTCATTCATCGTATCGTCTTGAACAGTATCGTAACGCATAGCTTGTCTTTTCTCGTTTGGAGTAATCCACCAAGATTGAGATAAGATAGCAGATAGTTCTTTCATATCCTCTTGTAGCTCAGGGAACACAGTAATATCGAAATCAATATAGTAACCTTGTCCTATTTCATTCTCAAAGAATCTATTAAACGCATCACGAATTAAAACTAATTCAGGAAGTACTACTTGTGTAAGCATTTCCTTCTTAGCTTCCTTCATATTGTTATAAGTCTTGTTATCAGGATCATTAAACAACGCAGAGTTAACTCCGTAAACATTACACAACTCACGAAGTGTAATCTTCTCTGATTCTAGTAACTGAAGGTCTACAGGAGATAATCCCATATTCACCCAACCTAACTTGGCACCAGCGATTAAGATTTGTCCTGCGTTTTGAACTATCTTGTTTTTAGTTCCGTACTGATTGTAAAAATCTTCTTTTAACTTACCAGCTTGTTCAGGGCCGAAGTCATTTGATTCATCTGCATACAAGATACCTTTAGGCCCTTGATTCTGCAACATACCTACAGAGGTATCCTTAGCATCGTTACTGCGTTGTACAGTTCGGTAAGCAGCCTGTAAAGGCGACAAACCATATAATTGTTGACCATTAGTGTTAAAGTAAGGGTTGAAGTATTTTAAGTGAATTACATCATTTGCAGCTAACTGATCCCACCCAACTAATGTGAAAGAGTATCCTTCAACCCCATTGATTGTACCATCGCTGATAATGGCTACATATTGAGATGGGAGTACAACTAGTTCGGCAACCTTACCATTGGACAATCTATTAGCCCAGATATAAGAGTTGCCTGTTATAAGCTTATAGCCTACAATGTTTTCTAATAACTCTGATAAAGATTGGTATTGGTTAGGTCTTTCTAATAATTTGTTTAATGGACTATCGGCAATCTCATCAACTGCTTTAATTCTTACTAACTCGGCTTTGGCTATATCGGCACCACTAGATGCGTTAGCCATCATTGCCTTGTAAGTATTTAGTTGTTTTTTGTTCTTAACCTTGTAAACGTAAAATGGAACTGTTGAGATGGTCTTAGAAATACGTTTAATGATAGAATAGACTTCGCTATTGTTATCATAGTCTTGTACGAACTTCTCGTAATTCAAATTAGGATAAAGTGTTCTACCGCCAATTAAACCACCAAAATCAGAGAAGGGATTATTAAGAGTTGTTTTTATTTTAGTGGCTGCCTTTTGTTTAAAAGGATTCACCGCACTTAGTATGTCCGTTAACTTCACTATAAGATATTTTTACAAAAGTAACAAATTTTTAGCCTAAACAATCCAACCTCGCTTCGGTTTTGCATATTTGGAATAAATAGCATATCGCATAGCATCCATTAAATGGTCTCTAAACTTAACAGGTTCATCCATTGTATTGCCATCGTGGTCTGTTTTCCATTTATAGTTTTTAATCTCATCTAGTAAATCTAAAGATTCTGATTTAACGAATAGTGGAAAAGATTTTACCTTATTGATTCCTGCAAACACATCTTTGGTAGCTGACTTTAAATTAAACCCTGCTTTGTTTACTTCGGCTATTGTTTTAGGTTCCGCAGCATCTGCAAATATCTCATCTCTACGAGATAGGCCCATAGACTTAAGACGATCTATTAAAAGCGAAGTAGACATTTTAGTATCATATATCAGTTGCTCGACATATATGTCACCATCGAAGTTTTTACACCTTACTAGGGCTGTTTGGTTGTTATAACCAAAGTCAAGGCCATAAAACACATCTCCACCCTCAGGGAAGGTTCTTCTTCTTCTCCAATGCGAATAAATCGTTGCCTCACTAATCGCCCTCTCTCCTAATCCGTAAACTCTCCAATATTCGTGGTCAGCTTCTCGTAGTCTTTCAATCTCTGCAATAATGGTCTTATCTAAAAACGGATTGTCTTTGTAAGTCGTAATCGTAAAGTCAGTATCTTCTCTAGGAATGACTTTGTCATAAATCCAGGAGTAATAATCTGAAGGGTTATAGTCTAAAACGATTTTATCGGTAGTTCTTAGGGCTAATTGCATCCAAGATTCATAATTCACCTCATTTGCCTCGTTAATAAACAAATAATGCCTTTTACGACCTCTAATCTTCTGAGGTTGGTCGGTAGAGACAAATTCTACCGTATTTCCATTTAGGAAATATAAATTCTCTGATTTATTGTGTTTCTCCTCTGAGTACAGCCCATATTTAGACAATATCTCGATAAAGTCTCTCATAACGGAACCTTTAATGCTCGGTAGGGATGAACGGCAAATAGTTAAGGTTTTCCCCTTCTCTTGTAGGAGCTTTACTATAAACCAGGTAAGTACGTTGTAAGTTTTACCTGACCTCGTTCCTCCTTGCATCACAGAAATTCTCTTCTTAGATTCGTTCAATACCTGAAAGACGACATTGGTGGTTACTTCCATAGAAATAAATTAAAATTTTTGGTTTGCTCAAGTCAAAGCTAATACTTTTCGTTTTATAGAAAGGTAGGGGTATCAATCAGTAAAGTCCCTTATATGAATCAAAAAGCGACATATTTGACCTATATAAGACACATTTGTGATTGATATAAGTCAAAAAGTCAAGTTATTGGTTTACTTTTTTTATTATTTTAGTAGTAATACTACCGATTTATGTAAGCTAATAACACTTTTTAGTACGAACAAATGTAAATGTAACCAAATTGGTAACAAGTTGCCTTAAAGTGCAACATACCATAAAAAGCAATTAGAAGCGATTTAAGACACTCTATGTCATTTTGGATAGATAGTACTACTCTATGGTAGAAAGTGTCTCTATAAGCCTTAAAATGGCATTTAAACACTATTCCTCATAATTACCAGCTTCATTTTCTAATTCTACTTCTTTGTCGTACTCGTAAAGTGGTATATCTTGGATATTAGCAGCTTCAGTAGCAGGAACCACAAAGCCACTATCTTCTAGTTGCATATTCTCATCACCATCTAGCTTCTGAACATCATCAACGTGGTTTGCCTTTAAGACATTTACAGTAATCTGCTTAACAACATCACCTTCGTGAGCAACCTCTTGTCTTTCGATGTATCCTCTACGTTTACCTTTTGTCTTAAGCAAGAACATAGTAGCTAACGTATCACCCTTAGCAATACGTTCCATCAGTTTATGTTCCCCAAAGTCTAGCATTATCTCCTCAGGTTCTATTTCAGCTAACTTCCTAGCGAACTCAGGATCATTCTTCACCCATACGTTATACGATGACCTAGATACCCCAGCTGATTCACAAGAGATGGTTATGTTACCGAAGTTCTCCTTGTAAGCTATGATAAAAGCTTCTTTAGTGATGTCTTTGAATTCTGCATTCATATTATTTGGTTTTTAGCTTATTTTTTCTGTTAATTGCCTTCATATCGCTTTTGTACCTCTTTTTAGCCTCTTCACTAGCCTTAATTCTATTTTGCTTGTCTATGTTAGGAGTTACACTAGAAGGTCTATACAAGCCTCTATTGTAGTCTAATGGCAATTCAACCTTATGGTAACTCATAGCTCCTGTGTCAGTTCCTGGTTTATACCTTTTGTCTAATTCTCTTTGTGGTGTATTCATATTACATTTAATTGTTATAGGTTATATAGGAAAATAAAAAAAATCAAATGTCAAAAATGGTTAAGTCTTTGTTTTAAATCAGAATAATGAAGGGCCCAAGGCTTAGTGTACTTTTTACACACTAAAAAATGTGGTAGGGGGTGCCTATAGCCCAATACCTTTTTTGTGCATATCTAAGTAACTGATAATCAATAGTAGTTTTGTCTTATAATTACCATTATGTTAAATTAGGCCCTATTATCTACGCTAAATTAATGTATTTTACTTTATTGATAGTTTAGTCAGGCTTAAGCAAAAAGTAAAAACAAAGCAATAATACTTATAATCAATTTAGTATATTATATCCCTATGTATTAGGTATTATATCCTACATTATACAATGTATAATATACTTATATATTATATAAGTGTACTAAGTATTATATAAGTATATGAGCTATTATATGCCATTAATTT
>Ga0208975_1000283_pt1 | contig 26704 bp, 35 predicted proteins | sample GreLakmeER78MSRF_FD_187700 | JGI IMG/M metagenome (GOLD analysis project Ga0208975, IMG submission 187700) | Freshwater lentic microbial communities from great Laurentian Lakes, MI, USA - Great Lakes metaG ER78MSRF (SPAdes) | ecosystem: Environmental > Aquatic > Freshwater > Lake | place: Great... | reverse complement strand
TTATTATAGATAAAACACCTGGTGTTCCTTATTTTTTTAAATCGGATAGAGAGCATGAAATAACAAGAATTACAAATGGTGTTAGAAAAAGTGCTTTGATATTCATCAATTATGAGGATTTAATTAAAAAAACAACGTTGATATGATTAAAATTATTGACAACTATATAACACCACAACAATGTGATTCTATTATTAATTTATGGGACGATGTAAATGTTATGAATGTAAATGATAATGTTTATCGTTTTTTTGGTGTTGATTTAATTCCACATTTAAAAAAAGTTATAGATATTATTCCTGAAATTGAAAATTGTTATTTTAAAAAATTCAGAATACAGTGTACCGATGAAACTATTAAACAAATAAAACCCACACATAAACATATCAATCCTTACTCTTTTGTTATTTTTTTAAATGAGAATTTTAGTGGAGGCGAATTAGTTTTTAATCAAATGAGTATAACCCCGAAGATGGGAACTATGGTTTATTTTACTAAAGATGAGGCACATAAAGTTGAAGATTGTATTGGTAAAAGAATAACTTTGGTTGGATTTTTACATTCCGATATGTATAAAATAAAAAAAACAACGTTGATATGAACAATATTATAGTAATAGGCGGAGGTACGGCTGGGTGGCTATCCGCAATTTTTGCAAAAAAATATTGTAAAAATTCAAATGTAATGCTAATAGAAAGTTTAGAAATTGGTATATTAGGGGCAGGAGAAGGAAGTACTCCAAATTTAGTAAACTTTTTATCCGAGTTAGGAATCGCTGAAAATGATTTACTAAAAAAAGTAAATGGAACAAAAAAAATAGGTATTCATTTCCACAACTGGTCAGATATAGATTATTCATACGTTCATGGATTTGGTGAAAAAAGTGAAGAAAATAAAGATGTGTATGCGTATCATTTCGATGCAAGATTGTTAGCGGACTATTTAAAGGAAATAGCAATAAAAAGAGGTGTTGAGTACATAAATGGTAAAATAAAAGATATTGAACAGGATTGGAATGGTAATATTAAAAATATTAAATTAGAAAACGACACTAATTATAAAACTGATTTTGTATTTGATTGTAGTGGATTTTATAGATTAACTCCTAAGCTATTTAAATTAAAATGGAAAAGTTATGCAAATCAACTAATGGTTAATACCGCAATTCCCTTTTTCTTAAAAAGAAATGATATATCAATCAATACTAGAACAAACGCAATTGCAATGGATTATGGGTGGGTTTGGCAAATACCATTGCAGAGCAGATGGGGATGTGGATATATTTTTGATAAGAAACTTATTTCAGAAGATATTGCTAAAAAAGAAATAATAAATAAATTTGGAAATGATATACAAATTAATAAAACAATTAGCTTTGAGCCTGGAACCTACGAAAAAACATTAGTTAATAATTGTTTAATTGTAGGATTAAGTTCTGGATTTTTAGAACCATTGGAAGCAACGTCAATTATGACAATTGTAGTACAATTAAAAACTTTTAAAAAATATTTAAATAATACTTTAACAGAAAATGAATTCAATGAAAGTATAAATAATATACAAAGACAAAATATGGTTATAATTAGACACCACTATAATTGTTCAAAAAATAATACTAATTTTTGGAAAAAATATAAAGAAAAAAAATTACCAAATGAATTAGAAAATATAGTATCAAATAAAAATTTGATACGCATTAAAAATGATTTTGAATTAAAAAAAGCTTTAAATGTTCCCAAATCAACAAAATTACAATTTCCTATTGAAAGTTATATATTAATCAATAATGGAAATTTTCCTAAAAAAAATATAACACTAATATGAGTAATAAAAAAGGTTTTTGTGTTGCACCATTTAGAAATGCAGAATTTCAATCAAATGGATTAGTTTGGCAGTGTTGTTCTGGGTATTGGAGTGATGAAGAAAAAAGATGGGTAAATGCATGGGTTAAATGTGGCCCCGCTGGAAATGCTTTGACAGATGATTGGGAAAAGATCTGGAACAGTGAAGTAGCTGTTAAGTTGAGAGAGTCTATGCATGATGGTAGTATGAGATATTGTGATGAAAAAGAATGTGGGTTTTTACAAAGATGGAACAACGAAGAAATAGACGAAAGTGTTTATGATAATGGATATTTTCCAATTTTTGATGAAAAAACATTTCATAAACTTTGGAATAATAAAACTATTAATCCAATAGGAGAAGAAAAGTTTAAAAAAATTATTGAAGAAAAGATATCAGATTTACCTTGGGGGCCTGAATGTGTTATTTTTTCACATGATAGAAGTTGTAATTTAAAATGTCCATCTTGTAGAACTGATTTTATAAATACTATCGGTGAAGTAAGAAAAAAATCAGAAACAATACAAAACAAGATTTTAGATTTTGCAATGAATGATGCTCATGAATTATACATTACGGCTAGCGGTGATGCGTTTGGAAGTGAATTTTGGAGAGTATTATTAAAATCAATTACTCTCGAAAGATATCCAAACACAAAAAACCTTCATTTACATACAAATGGAAATGGATGGACGGAAAAAATGTGGCATAATCTCCAAAATCTACATAAACTACCAAGAATAACTGCTGAAATTAGTATTGATGCTTGCACAAAAGAAACATACGAACAAATAAGAGTAGGTGGTAATTGGGATATTCTTTATAAAAATTTACAATTTATATTCACAAAAATACCAAATTTAGATTTTGTAAGATTGACATTTGTTGTCCAAAATAACAACTATACGGAAATGATTGGGTTTGTAGAAATGGCGGATTACTTACAAAAACTAAATGGTATGAAAACAGAAGTAAATTTCATTCACATAAATAATTGGGGAACATTTACAGAAGGTCAATTTAAAATAAAAAATGTAAGAAATTCAGAACATCCTGAAAATAAAATGTTTTTAAAAGAAGTTGATAAATTAAAAACCTTAAAAACGGGTTATCAAAATATACAAATCTTTACTAATTTTTAAAATGAAAACAATTATAGAAATAGGTGGATTTGACGGAGAAGATACCGAAAAATATCTTAAAGATGATTCATTTGTTTATTGTTTTGAAGCAAACAAAGAACTTGCAAATCAATTAGAAAAAAGGTTTAGTGGTAAAAAAAATATTAAAATTATAAATAAAGCGGTGGGAAGTATAAATGGTATCATTCCATTCTATATTGCAGAAAACAAAATGTCATCCTCAATTAACAAACTCAGCAAGTATAATATAGATAATAATATAACTAAATACGAAACGGTTACACATATAGAAAGTGTTAAATTAGATACGTTTATAAAAGATAATATGATTAATCATATAGATTACTTCCATTGTGATGCACAAGGTAGTGATTTAGATATTTTAAAATCTTTGGGTAATCATATATCTATAATTAAAAGGGGGCAGGTGGAAGGAAGTAGAAATGAAAATTTATATGAAACGCAAAATAATTATTTAGAAATAATAAAATATTTAGAAGAACATAATTTTATTGTTTTAAACAAAGATGAGATACAGAATAGAATTAACTGGCATGATTTAAATATATTTTTTGTAAATAAAAAATATCAATTATTATTATGAAGCGTTTTTGGATTACAAAAGATTTTATAGAACCAGAAGAACTTAATGGTGTAGATTATGAATTAGTAGTAATTGATAATATTGATTTATTAAACAATCACATTAATGATGTAACTAAACTTATTGATTATTTTAATACTCAATATAAATGGGATGGGATGTTTAAGATACACGATGTAGAACAGAGGATAATAAATAATGGTAATTTATTTTTACTTTATTATAAAAAACAACCAATAGGATATACTTGGTTTAAAGAAATTGATAATAATATTGGGTTCATTTACAATGTTTATGTTACAAAAATTATCGAAAGACCTAAAAATGCATCAAAGTGGTTTATGAATAAAATATTGCACTATAATTTAAAAAAGTATTCTAAAATAAAATGGGAAATTGAAGATTGGAATTGGTCTGCTATAAATTTATTTTTATCATTGGGAACTCAAGAAATTAAATTTATTTGATTATGAAAATTTATATACATCACCTATATGATAAAGCATTATTCTACACTATTGCACATAACACTATTAATAGAAAATATAATTTAAGTGATTCTGGTGAAGGTAGTATTTTTTGTGAATATAAAAATATAAAAATCGAAATAATATTTAAAAACGAAATAAGTTTTGAAGATGATGGATACCATATTTTAGACTATTTTAATTCTTACTTCAATAGTAAAACTGATACAAAAATTGGAGAAATATTACCAGATAGGTTTTATATGGACAGAGAAAATCAACAAATTCTAAAAAAGTTTATTAATTTGCTTAAGGAATGTCCGGAAAATCAAAAATGGATTATTACTTATTTTAGAACTGAAAAAATATTATATTTAGATGATTTTATTGATAGTGAAATAGGTGAAAATCTTATTGAACTTGAATCTTTATATAAACAATTGGAAAATCATTATATCATCAATGATAATTTTTTTATCAATAATAGTTTTAATTTATCATATCCTAATTTTTTATATACATTTACTAATACTATATTTCAATGGAACAGAAACCTTAATATAAGATGGTACTATGAATTTAAACAAATTTTTAATAAACTAAACTTTGAATATAATTTAATGTACAGTGTTAGAAATCACAAAGGATTTAGAGTTGATTTACTTAATGAGCTACAAAAATTAAATTTAGAAAAATTGTATTTACAAAGAACCGATGAACTAAAAGAAAATAAATATTATAAAAAATTTGGAAACAATGTAAACCAAGATGTTAATTTAAGTTCCCTAAAGGGGGAGACGGATTTTGAAGATACTACTTATATTCAAAATATAATTAATGGACTGGATTTATTCTTTAGAGTTTTACCGAAAGCAAAAATGCAGATTTTATGTGAAACATGGTCTTACTCAAAAAATGAGTTTAACTCCCAATATCTTTCAGAAAAAACAATAGGGTTCATCTTAGCAGGAATACCTTTTATATCAACACATGATTATCCTTTATTGATGATTGAAAAAATATTAAAAGTTCCTCCACATCCATTTCTAAATGAATCAAAAAAATGTAGAGCAGATGCCAAATTATTTGCTAAATTTGTTAATGATTTTATGAAAAATTATGAAGATAATTATCAATTATGTAAAGAATGGTCTGATTTAGTATTTGATAAATTTATGTATAAAATAAAAAATGAAAATTCATTATTCGATTTGATTTTAAATAATGATTTGAAAAATAATACAATCAAAAAAAATTTAATGTAATATGAAATTATACGCATATGGAGATAGTTGGACGGAAGGCCAGGGGTGTGATTCTGAAAAAGAGGAGTTGATTAAAGATAGATTAGTTTTACAAGATTTTAGAAACAATTATAGTTGGTCTAATTATTTATCTTCATTATTGAAATGTAATTTTGAAAATAAGGGGTTTAGTGGAAGAGCAAATAATCTTATTTTTAACGATGTAATTTCTGATTTAAGAAATGGTAACATTCACAAAAATGATTTAGTTGTGATAGCTTGGAGTTCTTCCTTAAGAGATTATGTACACTTCTTACCCAAAGGAGAATGGATTAGCTGGTCTTCGGATGAATTAAAGTTTCTTCCACATAAATTTTTAGAGTCTTATAAATTTGGGGATGAAAAATACAATACATTTTTAGAAAGATATAAAGGGTTTTTTTTACAAAATATGTTTAATCAAAACTACTACAACATTATAAATCAAAATTACATAGTATTTCTTCAAAAAATTTTAGAAACATACGAGGTAAACTATTTAATGTGCGATGCGTTTGATTTAATGGTACAAACTCCTAACCAATCCGATGATATTACACATTTAATTAATAAGAGAACATATTGGGAATTTTCAAATAAAACATTGAAAGATTTTTTAATTAAAACTGAAGATAATGTTTGGGAAATTATAAAATCTAATGATAGTGGTATATCTAAACACCCAAATAAACTAGGATATGAACTTATTAGTAAAGAACTTTATAGATATATTATAGAAAACAATATAATTAATTAGATTTATGAGCAATAAATGGGATGAGTTTAAAGTTACTCTATCAAAAACTTTTGGGCTAGAAGTTCCACAATTTCAGCCATCTGTATTCAGAGAATATAGAGGTGAGATATTTACAACATTTCATTCGAAAGAACATCCTGTAATGAATTATGTGAGTGATGGTTGTGAAATACACGGAAGATTTTCTCGTTCATACAAAGGTGTGTTGAGGGGTTTACATTGGGATAATAAGACTTGGAAATTGGTTCAAGCTGCAGTTGGTGATATTTACTTAGTTGTATTAGATATGAGAAAAGATTCTCCTACTTATGGAGATTGGGAATCTTATATAATTTCAGAAAGATTAAGAAATCAGGTATTAGTTCCACCAGGATTTGCAAATGGACATTATGCATTAACCGATTGTATGTTCCATTATAACTTATTCTACAAAGATGGATATGTTGATGCGGATGAGCAAGGTGTTGTTAAATGGAATGACCCAGAATATCAAATGGAATGGCCTACAAATAATCCAATATTACAAAAAAGAGATAGATGATAAAACCTTATATTAAAAACGAATGGGGTAAATTAAAGCAAATAATAGTTGGAAGACCTGAATTTGCTCAAGTACCTACTGTAAAAGATAGAGCATTACATACAATAGATTATGCTCATTATACCGATGAACAATTTTTAAGAATACCATCCGGTAGATATCCCAATTGGATGGTTGAGGAAACAATTGAGGATTTGGATAATTTTAGTAAAACATTAGAAGATTTAGGTGTAGAAGTTTTTAGACCTAAACTTATTGATTGGAGTGAAAAATATTCAACTGAAAATTGGGAAGTAGATGGCTATTATGGATATTGTCCGAGAGATTCTATGTTAGTAATAGAAGATAAAGTTATTGCTACTCCTATGGCTCTTCGTCAAAGACAAAATGAGACAAGAGCATTTAAACATTTATTCGATGAAAGTTGTTGGGTAGATTTTCCAAAACCAAAATTATTAGATTCTATCTACGATAGAAGTTTGTTACCTGGCCCAACTTTGGGAAATGAGGAGCCTGTATTTGATGCTGCAAACTTATTGAAGTGTAATAATGATATAATTTATTTAGTTTCAAATACTGGTAATTTAGCGGGGGCTGAATATCTACAAATGTGGTTAAATGAGAATATGAAAGAAAGGTATAAAGTCCATCCTATTCAAGATGTATATGCTTTCATTCACATAGATACCACTTTCGTGTTAATTAGAGAGGGACTGGTCTTACTTAATCCGAAAAGGGTAAATGATACCAATATGCCGGAAATCTTCGAAAAATGGGATAAAATATACTCTCCTGTGATGATAGATACTCCTTTCTTAGAACATTGGGCGGAAGCATCTCCTTGGTTAGGAATGAACACCCTTTCTTATGATGAAAAAACTATGATTGTAGAGGAAAGACAAATTCCTCTTATGAAAGAACTTAAAAAATGGGGGGTAGATTCTATACCTGTAAAAATGAGACACGCTAGAACTTTTAGCGGAGGGCCTCATTGTGTAACATTGGATACAATCAGAGAGTAATGATTATTAGACATTATATAAATCTAGAAACAACTGAATTTAAGATAGTTAATCTAAATTTTGCAATCTATAAATTTTCAGAATTTAAATTATTGGTTGACCAATCGGATAAAAAAATAATTCTTATACAGGATGATTTTGAAATACTCCCGATATTTAATAATTCAAATGATCCTATAAGAAATGAATGTTATGAATTTATAAAAAGTAATTTTGACAAAATTATATTATCTGATCAAATTAATTTTCATATAGAAGGTTCTAAATATTTCATATCTAACGGATTTAAAACCTTAAAGATATATCCATATTGCGAAAAGTTCTTTAATATGGATTTTAATAAAAATAGATTTATAGGTCTTTTTTTATCAAACAACGTTAAACACTTTAGAATAAAAATTTTAAATTTTTTATTAAAAAATGATTTTAATGAAAAAATTGCGGTGAAATTCAACGCAACCAACTATGATTTATATAAATCAAATAATTTTGAATTTAATATAAACTCCGATATTGATATACCTTATCTTAATCAATCATTTTTAAATAATTTTAACGAAATAAAAGAGCCATTATATGATGATGGTATAAACTTATGTGATAAGAACATATCAGTTAAAACATTTGAATATTTGGAAAATTGTAAAATTCATATTGGGAGTGAAACTATGGATATCGGTTTTTGTTTTAGTGAAAAAACTTTCCAACCACTTTTAATGGGGTGTATCCCTGCTCTATTATATTCATTTGATAATCTAATATCTTTAAAAAAATTAGGATTTTGTTTGGATTCTTTTTACTACAAAAACGAAGAGGAATATTTTAAAAAATTGTTTGAATTATTGGAAATGACGGATTCTGACTTTCATGATTATTACAATTGCCATTTAGAAGGGTTAATCCATAATCATAATCTGTTAAAAAATTTCATATTGAATTATTAATTTATTTGGTAATTCCACATTTTTTTCGTATCTTCGGATACTAATAAAACTATAATGTCAGAAAAGAAGTATTTTTACGAAAAGTGTGATTATTTTAATGAACCCCATATCAATTTGAAATATGAAGATGTTCTTAAAATGACACTACAAGAATTTGAGGATTGGGTAGCGATGTTCAGAAAGACCGTTGTTGAAGTGTGGAACGAAACAGGAGCGCCTCCTCGTATTGGTTCTTCCGAAGCTGAAATCATAGAACAATTCTCTAAACTACAAACATATAAAGTAGATAAATTTGAAGAAAAGGATGATGATGGTGATGAAGTAATTTTTAACTTCAATAAATTCGCAACTCCTGTAAATCAGTTCTTTCCTGCAATGTATAAAACAGGTATTGGTGGTTCAACATATGATAAACCAAAACCATCTATTTACGATATCTTTTGTAAGGATGAATATCTTCCTGAATTTGCAAAACAAATGAGAAGATTGACACGACAAGATGCAATGTATCGTTTCTCTAAAACTCTTGCTAAAGGTAACAAAGAACATCATAATTCTCACTTACCAACTGCAAAAGAATGGATTGAAAAATGGATGAAAGGCGATGTATGGGAAGGACATGATTTTTGTTTAGCGCAAACTGATAGTAGAATTGAATCTTTACCTATTACCGCAGAAGAAGTGAAGCAATTATACAAAGATGGTGTTATTCAATATAAACACATATCATCTTTGAAAACTGCTAATTGGGGTGAAGATATTGACTCATTGGTTGATTTGGAAAAACAACCTATTCAATTAAAGTGGTATCCTTTAGGTCAAACTATTTTCCCCGAAGCAACTGCGGCGTTTAGAATTGGAATGGGAACTCAGGCAGCTGTAAACTTTCCTCCACTTACTGCGAAGTATTTGTATCAGAGATTTACAAATCATATTAAAGACCAAAAACAAATTAATATTTATGACCCATCGGCAGGTTGGGGTGGTAGAATATTGGGTGCATTGAGTGTTGATGATAGAAATATTCATTACATTGGAAATGACCCGAATACGGAGAATTATATTGATGAGATAGATAAGACTCGTTATGAGTATTTAGCTGAATTTTTTAACTCGCGTATACCAGGTGCAGCAAATCCATTTTGGGGGCATAAAAATACCTATGAGATTTATAGAACAGGTAGTGAAATTATTAGTGAGAAAGACGGATTCCAAAAATGGAAAGGTCAATTAGACTTTGTATTTACCTCACCTCCCTATTTTGATAGAGAAAGATATTCAGATGATGAAACTCAATCTTATAAGAAATTCGGAAACTACGAAAGTTGGAGAGATGGATTCCTACGACCTACATTAGCAACTGCGTATGAATGGCTAAGAAACGATAGATACATCCTTTGGAATATTGCAGATATTAAAATTGGTAAAAGTTTTTATCCATTGGAGCAGGATTCAATTGATATCCTAACTGAATTAGGTATGGAATATCAGGGTAAGATAAAGATGACAATGTCACCAATGACAGGTGTTGATTTATCAAATGTAAAAAATAGTATGAAGATTAATGGTGAGTTTTACAAATACGAACCAATATTTATATTTTATAAAAAGTAATATGGGGATGACTCGGATTTGATTATGATGCGAGTTATAATATCACAAGTAGTGGGAAGGTTCTCAAACCACTTTAATAAAGGAATCAAACAATAAACGCAGAAGAATTATCTTCATTCACCTTCGAAGATGCTATGGCATTCGTTGGTGCGGATTACGCAGTAGCTGCCTAGTCCAACTCGGGTCGGTGCACATACAACCTAGGAACAGAAGTGTTTACAAAGAGCCGGTTTTTGGTTCAGGCTCTAAAAGTTGAACCATCTGAATTTTGTAGTTTTAGCGGGGAAGTATAAACTACATATTTTTTCCTTTAGAAAAAGGAATAAACTTGTGAAACGTTGGTATTATGATTACTTTATAAGACGTGGGTTCGAATCCCACCATCTCCACCACATAAAATGTTTAATAAGGTATTTACATTCGGGTGTTCCTATTCTTGCTGGAGGCAAGATTTTTATACTGGTTTCGCAGATATTGTTGCTGAACACTATAATTGTTCTCTAGAAAATTGGAGTTCTCCTGGTAATTCGAATGAAGAAATCATTTATGGATTTAATGAAAAATTTTTTAAAAATGAAATCTTTGATTCACTTATTTTATTTCAATCTACCCATTTAACAAGAACTGCATATTGGGATAGTAGAATAAATGATTTAGTATCTATAAAACTTTCACAAAATGAATATTGTGATAGATTTTTACAAAGTAATGATGTTGGTAAAACGAAAGATGGGAAATTTATATTCAATGAGACTGAATTTTTTGACCATTATTTTTTAAATATACATAATGATTTATATGAATTTAAAAAATTGTTTTATAATTTATATCACATTCAATCATCTGCATTAACTAAAAATAACAAAATAGTTTTTTTATATTTCGATGAATTTATATTACCCTTTGATTTATTCGACAATTTAAGTTTGTTTAGACCTGATATGGATATATCATCATTAGATTGGGCAAAGAAAAATAAATTAACTTATTCTGAAACGGATTTTCATTTATCAGAAAAGGGTAATAAGGTTTATGCTCAAAAGTTAATTGAGTTTATTAATAAGGATCAAAATAGGGAATAAAAGGTCTCTCTACTCCATCTAAATCCATTCTGATAATTTGTGGATGGTTTCTTATTTTATCAATTATTTCTAATTTTTTATTTGTAGTAAGATTTTTTTGACCTTCTATATCGAATATAGGGCAATATCCTAATCGTAAACTTTTATCTTCGGGAGTTCTATCAAATTTAGCCAATTTTTCTCTCATCCCAAAATGTTCAATCATTCCTTCATGTGTTCTATCATATAGAGAAAATTGTAAATCAAACTCCCCGCTAAGTAATCGGTGTTCGGAGATATTCGTTGGATCAATATGGTCATCATCATCGATGCAAACTTCTTGCCACGTCTTTCCTAATTGAGCATAATGTAAATATCCTCTACCAAATGCTCCATCTAATGTAAACCATTCATCTGCTTCTTTTGGTAATTCTACTTTTTGTATTGGAGCTAGCCCATTCATAAAAGTTGTACATATAGTAGCATCACCTCCCATATTCCACTCTTCAATTTCATGTGAAAGATCATTTAATCCCCTTACGGCATCAACTAATACCCAATCTTTTTTATCAATTATTTTTTTCCAATATTCCGAAGGTTTCCATACTTGCCCAATTAATATCTCAAAATGGTGATGTATAATGTTATGTACTTCCATAGGATAATCTTCGGTAATTCTATCGGATTCGATAATATGATAATCAAACCAATCTGAGTTATTAATTAAATCTACACATCTTTTTAGTTTTTCAACTAATATTTTCGGATTTCTAGATGGTAGTTTAAATGCGGCCCATCTGGTTTCTAATTTCCAACTTGAATCTGAAAGAAGGTCTTTAAGTTTATCAAACCAAAGTTCTGCGATTGGATGAGGCTGTACTTCAAAATTAAGAGAGTATTCTGAAGTTAGTTTTTTATGGGAATCAAATTGCCCGAAATCTATTTTGAATATTTTTTTCATAAAACAATTAATATAACCGTATATGTATAAGTATATATATTGTTTATGGAAAAACCTTTTTTTGAATTTGATTTAACCAAAGAACCTTCATTAATAGAAGAATTGGATAAAATGTATGATTTTTGTAATGAAACTCACCGATACACTAAATTGATTTTTAGAGGGCCATTTTCAGAATACCAACAAATATTTCCTGATTATGAAAAAAATAGCACGAAGTTTTTTTCATCATACAATGAATTATTAGTGGATTATGAAAAAATATCCAATTGGATTACACTTAACGGTGATAAACAAATTGGACAATTTTCATTATACGGGGAATCTTTAAATTGGAATGAATACCCGAATACCTACAATTTTATTTTTTCAAAAATTTTAGAAATATACGGTGAAGATATAATACTTAGAAAAATAAATGAAACTGAATTTCGTATAAAGCAATTAAAAATTGATAATCCTTTACTTACAATGTATAAAAAAAATGGAATTTTAATGAGACATACTGATGGTAAATCATTGACAATGGAAAAGCAAAAACTAATAAAGCCAGCTAATATCCTATTATATCTCAATAAAAACTATAATATTAAGATAGGGGGAAATTTTATAGTAAATGGCGAAACTGTTGCACCTGAATTTGGTAAATTATTATTTCTTAATTTTAGAAGTGATAGTGATCCTGAACACGAAGTTTCAATTTTAAATGAAGATATTAATAGAATTGCATTGTTATTTAGTGTAGTTTATAAAAATTCAGGCGAAAAAGAAATTTGTAAAATTCCAAATAATTTCGTATATTCATAATATGAAATTTAGAATAACACACATTAGTGATACACATAATAAGCACAAAAAGTTAAACGGAAAACTACCGGGAGGCGATTTGCTTATTCACAGTGGTGATATCAGTTCATTGGGTAGAGAATCTGAAGTTAAAGATTTTGTTAAGTGGTTCAATAAAATTGAAGGATACGCTAATAAAATATTCATAGCAGGTAATCATGATATGTCATTTGATAGGGAAATACTATTGAGGAATAAGTTGGCACACTTCGAAGGTAGGGATAGAAACGATTATGATACATCGTGTTCGGAAGGTAAACCTCAATGGTTAGAGGATACTCTAAACAATCTACCAAACGGAGTTTACTATTTAGAAAATACCTCAGTTAAGATAGAAGGATTGAATATATGGGGTTCACCCTATTCACCTACATTCGGATATGGATGGGGATTTAATGTAGATAGAGGGTGGGATGCGGCTCAAATATGGAATCAAATACCATTGGATACCGATATAGTAATTACTCACTCTCCAATTTACGGATATAATGATAGAACATCTAATACAAACGAAAATGTAGGATGTGCTGATTTACTACATAAATTGAATGAAGTAAAACCACACTTACACTTTAGTGGGCACATTCACGAAGATTATGGATATGCTCCGATTCAATATGGCGATTGGAGTGGGTATGCATTTAATGGATGTATTTGTACATTGAGCTATGAACCAAACAATAATCCAATTACGTTTGATTACGATTTTAGTAAAAGAATTTTAATAGATTTTATATAACCCATTGATTTTCAATGGGTTATTTTTTTAAAATATTTCCTCAAATGCTTGGAAAATCCAAAATTTTATCATATCTTTACTATGTAATAAAAGATAAGATATATGAGAACAATGAACGAAAAATCAGTTAATTATTTGGAAAGTAATCTAGTTGTTAAATCCTTTGTAGAGGGTGTGAACAAACAAATTGAAGAGTATTACGCAAAATCTCTTCCAAATTTAAAACCCGAATATGTTACCGTTGATGTTGGTAATAAATTTATCCGATTGTGGAAGGGTTCAACTTGTTGGGGATTTATCAGTAGAGTTGATGGTGATTTGAAAGGAGCACCAATTAAGAAGGGTGATTTGTTAAAACCAGCGAGTTGGAAAGCACCGGCAAAGCATGCCAGAGGAAACATTATGGACGGAACTGCTCGTTATGGTGTGTACGGCCCTCAATATCTTTAATAAACTTAAAATATAAAATATAAAATTATGATGAATGGATTAGATATTTCAACATTGAAAAAAATTGAATCGGAATTTGGTTCTTTTGATATCAAACAAGTTATGGGTGGAACAAATGATGTTTACCTGAGATTTGGTTATTGGAGTAGAGTTAATGTTAGTAAATTACAAGAAATTATCGGTAGTGGTATCAACGTAGTTGAGGATGATGATTACGATGATGATTGTGGTGATTTGTTTATGTATAGATTAAAATAGAATAATGGAAAAAAAGATTATATGGATTGATATGGATGGTGTTTTGGTAGATTTTGCCAGACATGTCGAGGAAAGTACATCGAATAATGAATTTTTAAAAATAGCTTACGAAGGGAGATACGACCACATACCTGGTATATTTCGAAACCCTCCTCCAATTGAAGGAGCTATTGAAGCAGTTAATAAATTAGCGGAGAGTAATCAATATGAACTCTATATTGCAACTGCAGCGCCGTGGGGTAACCCAATGGCGGCTATGGATAAGAGATTTTGGATTGAAGAACATTTCGGTAGATTGTTCCATAAGAAAATGGCTATCACTCACTTAAAAAATATGTTAAAGGGAGATTACCTTATTGATGATAGAACTGCTAATGGGGCAGGTGATTTTGAAGGTTCTTTAATTCAATTCGGAACTGAAAAATTTCCTAACTGGGATTCAGTTTTAAAACATTTGTTATGAAAAAAATAATTTTAGGTGCTACATTACTTTCAATATTAATTAGTTGTTCTAAAGATGATGAAATAGTACCACTTAAAGAATATTCATTTACAATAGATTCGGTTCTTACCCAAACAGGTCTTAGGAGTTTACCTCAGGATAATAATGGCTTTTATAGATTAAAATTAGATGTTACCAAAAATCAATCTATACATAGAATTACAGGTAAGTTTTTAGTAAATGGTAAAGAACCAACACCCTCTGAAAAAGTAGAATGGGAAAGTAATTTGTATTGGCATTTAAAACGAAATGATACAATAGCAACAATTACTAAAACCTATATGAATCTTTATAAAGGCCAATTAGACACAATCGTTTTACCGCCTTTAATTGCTAATAAAACTGAATTAGTTCCTACCATTAATCCATCTTCTTACAGTGGAAAAAATGGTGAAATTAATATCGTAATTGCTCCAATACTTAGGATGAAGGGTGATACTTTAATTGTACAGGGTTACAATTATAATTCAAACCTAAGAAGATTTGTAAAAATAATATTAGACTAATGAAACCACGAATACAGATTGATTTGACCCCGATTACCGAAGAACATTTGGTAAAATATGGGTTTGAAAAAATAGATGATGAAAATGGAGAACCTGGTGTTTACGCATATATGCTTAAGTTACCTAAAAATAATCCAGACCCTAATTGTATGTATCTAATAAGTTCATATAATGTGGAATCAAATGATATTGGACTGAAAGAGGGTGAATACATCGTTGAATTGTATGATAGCGGGGGATTAGGAGTTTGTACATTTGTAGAAGAATTGGATATGCTTTATTTCGTACTCACAAAAGAAAATTTAAAATGAAAGAAATCTTAGATAACCTAAGAGATAGAGTAGTTCGAAGAGTATTAGATAAAGTTTATACAAATGATTTTAATCTTTACAAAAAATACAGTAGGTATTCTCCGGTATTATCATTAGAAAGAACACTCACTACAATTTTGGGGTTGACTCTACAAGAAATTGCTGAAAAATGTTCTAAAAATTTAAAAGTAATCAATACTGATAAAGATGAAAAATTATTAGGAATAGATTTAAGGGTGTTTGAAGGTGATTTTATTTGGGAAGGGCAACTTAAGAGTGATTCCAATACTCAAACAGGAACTTATTTAAACGATGCGTTAGATAAGATAACCGAATCAACTAAAAAAAATTCTACTAAACCTTTTTTTGCTACCGCTTTTTCTGATTCACATGATTATATGAAGGACGGTATCCGCTACATCGGAGGAGAATCGTTTTGGGGGTGGATAGGGGTTAATTATAGAGAGTTAGAGTTGAGGATAGGTAAAACCATAGTTGAGTGTGAGAACGAGGTTCTAACGAAGGCAGAATACCTTAAAAATAGGGAAGAGATTATAATTCCGGATGAGTTTGAAAACTATGAAGAAAAAAATTCAAAAAGATTTTGGTAGAATAGTTGGAAAATTGGAAAAATTTTCGTATATTTGGGGTATCTTTTAATTATTGACTAAACTAGAGAATAATAAAACTTAAAAAATAAAAGAAAAAATTATGAAACGTACAAATGAAGAATTAGAAAAGAATTATCAAAAGTTCTTAGGAATAGTTGATAAATACATCACAGGTGAAAGAAAGCAAAGGCTATTGGAAATGTATTCTATGGATGAGTTAGGGCCTAACCTTATGTTATCTCCTGCTAGTGGTAATAAAAATTTTCATTATGCTTATGAAGGTGGGTATATTGACCATATATTCAATGTATGTAAGCACGCATTAAAAATGAAAAATCTTTTTGTTGAATGTGGTGGTACAGTAGATTTTACTGATGAAGAGTTAATTTTTTCTGCATTGCATCATGATTTAGGTAAATTAGGAACTAAAGGTGAGATGCATTATATTCCTAATGATTCAGATTGGCATATAAAAAATAGAGGTGAATTCTTTAAAAGAAATGAAGCAATTCCGTTTATGAGTATTACTGATAGAGGATTTTTTACACTTAGTCAATATGGTATTACATATTCTGATAAAGAATGGTTTGGTATCAAATTAACAGATGGCGTATATGATGAAGATAATGAAAAGTATTATAAGGTATATGATACATCTAAATACCTTCGATATACTATTCAGTATATTCTTCATTGGGCAGACCATATGAGCACCGTCATCGAAAGGCAGCAAGGGTTGAATAATACTTTTTAAAATAAAGGGTAATGTGAACCCCTATATCAAAGATTCACAAAAAATAATAATTTTATGGAAAAATCAACAAATGGCGTTTTAGCCGAGCAGTTGTCCAGCGAAGTTATGAAAGCCCGTTACGCACATGGCGATGAGTGGCAAACATATATCGCGGAAAAATTCGAAGAATCAGGAATACCACCTGTATTCAAAACAATTAATGATGGTCTATCCGACCGAATTGCAGATTACCAATATAAGGGTAATTGGATTGAAGCAAAAACCTTTATCAATTCTGCAGAAGTAACTAAAATTTTAAAGTTATTTGAAACATTGCAGACATTAGAAATCAGAATGGTTATAATGTGTGAATGGGAGCCGAATTCAAAAAAACACTCTAAAAATGTTAAGGATTTAAGAGATAGAGGTGTTATTGTATTCGAAGGTCAATCAGCGTGTGATTCATTTATTATTAATGAAAGTGTAATATTGAATCCTAATAAGATTGTTAAAATGGCAGAGCCTATTTCAATACCATTTGAAAATATAGTACCCCATCCTAATAATAGGGATTTAAATATTAAGAATATTCCTACTATCAAATCTTCTATTATAAAAAATGGATTTTTTACTCAAATAAATGTAGTGCCTCACACCTTAAATGAAAAGGGCGAGCAAACTTATATGATTTTTGAGGGACATACTAGATATTTTTCTCTTAAGGATTTAAAAGAAAAAGGATATCAGATACCTAATATAGCGTGTATAAATGTACCTTGGGTTTCATCATCTGATATCGATGTACTTCATAAAATGTTGATTACAACGAATACTACTTATGCGGGTTGGAAGTTGAAAAACTATATTAAATCCCACAAAGGTAATTTGGAGATGCTAGGTGATGAATCAGGTGTTTACACATATGGGAAAATGCTTGAATCGATGAATGTAGCTAAGAAACAAGGGTGGGGTGAAGCAAATCCAATTTATATATTCTGTCATACTAACTCATTAGCTTTCGATGATATGAAAAAAGTTAAAAGTGGTGAGTATAGAATAGATGAGAAGGAATATAAAACTCAGATTAAACCTATCTTAGATTTAATGACCAGATTAACTTCAGATGATAGAAAGTTTTTAGGTACTATTATGAGGGATATTATGGTAGATGTGAGAATTCTACTTAATACCAATCAAACAATATCAGATAATTTTACTAGATTTTTAGGATTCTTAGAAATCAAATTTATAAGTGATTATAAACAAGGTAAATTTCCAGAGACTAAAGAAACTGGCCAAAGTTATTGGGAAAGTGTTAAAGAGGAATATTTTGGATTACTTAAATTAGGATTAGTAGCATAGTGACATTTTGTCAATAAAACTCTGACATAAATTCCATATCATTTCGGTGGTATGGAATTTGTAATTTATAGGGTATAACTTAAAAAAATAAAATTATGTTCAATTCAGAATTACAAAGAATTATCGAAAGAATTTCAAACGACCCGCTATGGTATCAGGCAACAACAGAATACCAAAATTATGTTCCATCTAAATTAGCAATTGATGTGAATGATGAAAAAGCAGTTATAGCATTAGCCGTATTGGGGCATGATGCAAATGATATTGAAATCAATTGTTATGAAGATAAAATTGAAATCAAATCAAGTAAACCAGAAGAAAAAACACCATATAATGAATTGGTTTCTAAAATTCATGAAAAAATCACTATTGGTAAAAATTTCGATGGTAGAAATGCAAAAGCAGTAATTAAAAATGGTATATTAACTATAACATTAGAAAGAAAGGAAGAAACAAAACCTAAAAAAGTTACGATTAAAGTTGGTTAATTGAATTTTTTTTATTACTTTTAGAAGGGAAGAGATTATATCTTCCCTTTTTTATTAGTATATATTTATAATAACAAACAAAAATTTTTATGGCAAAATTTAGACAAAGGATTCAAGACAACAACGAAGCAATCAAACAAAGAATCAGAATCGTGTTGGATATGATGAACGGAGCAAGACCTGCAAATAATGTAGAAGCAATTAGATTATTGGAAGAAGTTAAAGGGTTAATCGAAACAAACAATGACCTTATCGATTTAGGATAAAATGAATTGGTTAAAAATCTTAGTAGGATTTTCAGCAATTTTAATCGCAGGTTGTGCGGCTTATTTTTCAGTTACAGGTTTAGGAGTATTATTTGCTGGAGCATCTTTATCAGTAATGGTGATGGCTGGTTCATTAGAACTTGCTAAATTAGTTGCTGCTACCTATTTAAAACAAAAATGGGATGAAATTGAAGGATTTAACAAATGGTATTTGACTATATCAGTTGCTACTTTAATGCTCATCACATCCGCTGGTATATTCGGTTATCTTTCAAATGCTTTCCAACAACAAAACCTTTCCTTACAGAAAGTGGAAAGAGATATTGCAGTATATCAAACGCAAATAGAAAAGAATGATGCTGAGATTGCTCGTTATACAACTCAATTGACTAATCAACAAAATATTCGTAACTCACAGGAAGCAAATTTATCTAAGCAAATAGATAGAAATTCATCTACAAGTAGAGTTACTCAAATGATTCGTAATGCTGATAAAGAAATCGCTTCAATTTCAAAAAGAATTGATGACTTAACAGTTCAGAATAATATTTCATTAGATTCTATCAATTCTATCAAAAATAATAATATTGAATTAGAAAGAGAAGTTGGTGGATTTCGTTTTGTAGCAGAAGCATTTAATGTTCCACTTAACGATGTTGTAAAATTCTTTATCCTTATCATTGTATTAGTATTTGACCCATTAGCGGTAGCGTTAATAATTGCATTTAATGGTTTAATAATTACAAACCGAAAAAATGATGAGACAATTCGACAAAATTCCGAATTAGTGGAAAAAAATTATCAAATTTATGGTGATAATGGAAAAAATTTAACAAAAAACGATAAAAATGAGGAAATAGTAGAAAATATCTTACAATCAGAGAATGATAAAGAGGTATTTTTCGAAAATATAGTAAATCCTCCTGCTCCAGTTGATGCTTTAATTGAAGCAAAGGAGAGATATGAAGAAGACTTAAAAAAAAAGTCGTTGAATTTGATATAGAATTAGAAAGTTTACAAAGAGATTTTTCAAATAGAGGTATTGATTTAGATGGAGATGGTTCTATCGATGGATATGATACCGATGGCGATGGATTAATAGATAATATGACCGCACACCCAAATAGAGCTTTAGTTGCAAAAGATTTATTACCATATTATGCTAGACCTGGATTTGATTGGGGTGATAAATCTAAGTGGATAAACGACCAAAATGCGGTTAATTATTGGATTACTTATAAAAAAACAAAAGAATAGTTTGAAAATTAAAAAATTATTAATACATTTGTAATAATAACATATAATATGAAAATTAGAAAAATAGAGTCTTCACAATTTACAAAAACTGATGAAGAATTATTAAACAAAAAATTATCTTCCCATTGTAGAAGAAATAATTTATTTGCAGTTTCAACACAAACAATTGAAAGTAAATTTAGAGCGATTTATATCAATTCAGAAACTCCTATTTTACTTATAAATCCAACTATAACTGGTTATGCAGGTGATACAATTCTTTCACAGGAAATTTCCGAGTTCGATAGAGGTAAAAAATACAGATATGTGAATAGATCATCTAAATTGCAAGTTCAAACTGATAATTTGGGGTTAGTAGTATTTGAGGGAGATTTGGAAAATAATAAAGAAGGGTTAAATGAATGCATTTATGCCCAACAAATGATTGACCTTTTAGATGGTATTACAATTGCTGATAAAAATGTTAATAAACCAATGATAAGAGAAATTAAACATGAAAGAAATCAGTTAGTTATGGCTAAATCACCTGAGGGTATGATTGAGCAAATTAAATTTAAGCATATCCAAAAATTTATGGATAAGGGGTATGTGATAATGTAAAAAATAATGAATAAATTTGAAAATGATAATTCGATTGTGTTTAATGCATTAGATGAGCAAACAAAAGTATTAAATAATTTATCAGCAAGATTACTCCAGGCAGAATTATTAATTGCTACTCTTACTGATATTATGGTAGAGCAAAATATATTATCTTCCGAACAAATTGGTAAAATGATGGATGAAAAAGTAAAAGTTGTTTCTAAAAAATTGGATAAAATCAGAGAAGAAAGAGAAAATAAAATTGAATCTTTTCCTTATTTCGGGGGCATAGGGGAAGCTTAAAAAATAAATTATGGAAATTTTTATTACATTATTAATAGTATTGTTATGTTTAGTAATTGGATTTTTATTATATGGAATCGCTAACGCATTACAAAAAATTGAGTACTACGAAGGATTTATAGTAAACCGAAGAGAAGCATATGAAGAATTGTTAAAAACAATTAGGGAATTAGATAGTAAAGAGCTTTTTGAAAAAGATGATGATGTAGGTACTGTTTTTTCTCAAATTAAAGATGAAATAGAATCATTTAAAAATATTTTAGATTAAAATGCCAAGAAAACCGAAGACTCCAAAGAATAAAATGTATTTTACTTTGGAAACCGAAGAAGCGATAATTGCTTATAATAAATCAGAAAGTTTAAGAGAAAGGAATGTACTATATGTTGAAAAAATAAAATATCCTTTCGAAAAAATAGCAGAAAATGTTTTAAATACTTATAAATTTTCTTATTTTGATGATTCTCCTTCCGATGTAAAAAGAGAAGTTGTATCCCAGATGATTTCAAAAATACATATGTTTCAGGAAGGAAAGGGTAAGGCATTCTCTTATTTTACCAGAATGGCATTAAACCATTTAATTCTATTAAACAACTCAAACTACAAACGATATAAACAAAATGATTTAATTTCAGCAATGCCTGAAAGTTGGAATCCATCTGAGGATTATGTTAGTGCAGAAGCTAATGATAATCATATTGAATTTAGAAATATAATGTTAGCATATTGGGATAAAAAACTAAATTCCGTATTTGATAAGAAAAGAGATATCCAAATTGCAGATGCTATATTGGAATTATTTAGGAGGGTTGATTACATAGAAAATTTTAATAAAAAGAGCCTGTATCTTTTAATAAGAGAAATGACAGGTCATAAAACACATTATATAACAAAAGTTATTTCAATAATGAAAACTCATCAAGATAGAATTTTAGAAGAGTTTTTAAATACAGGGGATATTGAAATAGAAGAAGATAGTTTTTTTTAATATGATTAGTATAGGAATAAGTTGCTTTTACCACGATAGTTCGGTATGTTTAGTGAAAGATGGTAAAGTATTATTAGCAGTAGAAGAGGAAAGATTTAGTGGGATAAAACATGATAACTCTTTTCCGCATAAATCTATCAAATGGATAATGGAAGAATCTAAACTTTCATTTGAAGATATAGAAGAGGTGTGTTTTTATGAAAAGCCTTTACTAAAAACTCATAGAATTGTATCAATATGTTTGAATAATTTTCAGATAAAAGATGCTTTTAAATTTGCAGTAAAGGGTATTAGACAATATTATGATTTGAAGAATCAAATTAAATTTTTGTTTTCAAGTGCAACAATTAAGTTTACATCTCATCATGATTCTCATATTGGGTATTCATATTTAACGTCTCCATTTGATGAAGCAGCTATATTGACAGTTGATGGGGTAGGTGAATGGGATACAACTGTTTTAGCAAAGGGAAATAAATTAAATGATTGGGAAGAATTAGAATCTACACAATTTCCAAATTCATTGGGAATGTTTTATTCTACATTCACTGCATTTTTGGGATTTAAGCCAAATGAAGGAGAGTATAAAGTGATGGGGTTAGCTCCTTATGGGAATCCTAAAACTTTTGTTCATAAATTTAGAGAAATAATTTATCCATCAAAAAAAGGCGGGTTTAAATTGAATATGAAAATGTTTGATTATCACAAAACTGATGATGTTATGTTTACATCAGAATTATCAAAACATTTAGAGTTATTACCTAGATTACCTAATGAAGAAATAACACAAGAGCATAAAGATTTAGCCGCGGCGGTACAATTCATTTATGAGATGTACTTTTTTCGTTTATTGAAAGATTTACATCGTAGAACTAAGTGTGATAATTTAGTATTAGGAGGAGGTTGTGCATATAATGGAACTGCAAATGGAAAAATTTCAAAAAAGACAGGATTTAAAAATGTATGGATTCCATCAGCACCATCGGATTCGGGTTCTTCTATTGGAGCATGTTTGATTTCATTTTATAGGGGAACTATAAAAGAAAGATATGATAACACTAATCCATTTTTAGGGCCTAAGTTTTCAAATGAATATATTTTACAAATATTACGAAATTATAATAAAGAATTAATTTACAAAAAATTATCTGATAATGAAATCATCGATATTGTATCAACTGAAATTTCAAATGGAAAAGTGGTTGCTTGGTTTGAAGGTAGATTGGAGTTGGGAGCTAGAGCATTGGGGCATCGCTCTATTTTTGCTGACCCGAGAAATCCTGAAATGAAATCTAAAATAAATAAAATTGTAAAAAAGAGAGAAGGTTTTAGACCTTTTGCACCAATTGTGAAAGATTCCTCCACCTCTACATATTTCGAATGGGATAGAGAAGTTCCATATATGAATCAAATTGTGAGTGTTAAAACACAATTTAAGGATAAACTGCCTGCTATTACTCATATTGATGGTAGTGCTAGGATACAAACTTTAAAAAAGAAAACCGAAACTGAAAGAGTTTATTCACTATTAGATAAATTGGAGGAGAAAACGGGATTTCCGATTGTATTAAACACATCTTTTAATGTTAAGGATCAGACAATGATATTGAACCCACAAACTGCTATAAACACATTTTTACAAATAGGATTAGATTTATTAGTATTAGAAAACTATCTAATAAGAAAAAAATGAAAAGATTAGTTGCATACGGTGATAGTTGGACTATTGGAGAGGGTTGTAATCGAGAAGTCGAAGATGCCCTCTCCAAACACGAAAAGATGGCTTACCAAAAAGAGAATAGTTGGGTTAAGTTTTTGGCAGATGATTTGAACTTTACATATGAAAATAATGGTATAAGTGGTAATCCAAATAATAAAATATTTAATCAAATTATAGATGATGTTAAGAACGGAATAACTACAAAAAATGATTTGGTGGTTGTTATGTGGAGTTCATCTTTGAGAGATTATCTTCCTTTTATGCCACATGGGCCTAAAGGAGAATGGTTAAGTTGGAGTACAAAGCACTTGATGCAAACTCCTGAAAGATTCTTTACATCAACTCAAACCGAAAATCGTTACTATGATTTTTTTATGGAAGATTATAAGAAATTTTGGCTAACCAATCTATATTCTGATTTATATTATTCAATAGTGAACCAAAACTATATAATTTTTCTTCAACAATTTTTTGCACACTATAAAATAAATTATGTTTTATGTGATGGGATAGAAGATATGTTTTTAGGAGTGAGTAAAGATTATGATAAAACTCATTTAGTTGAAACTAAAAATTATTGGGGGTGTATGCAAACTACATTTAGAGAATGGTTGATACAACATACCGATGAAACGTATTGGGAATATCAGGAAAATTGGGATAATAGAAGCACTCAACATCCTAATAGAGAAGGTTATAGATTAATTTCCAATGAATTGTATTCATTTATAAAGAAAATTAAATGGTAAGGATATATTTTTATGATTTGAAAGTTGAATTCATATCAGTATCCCATCTCCATAATCAAAAATTTTTTGAAAAAGTTGATAACGATATTGATGCGGATTTTTTATTCGTATCCATAACAAATCAATTGCCTTTTTTTCAACGCATTGCGGTTGATAAAAATTTAGTTAATAAAAAAATAATTTTATATAATTTTACCGAACCCATCTCATTTGGCGGAGCAAAGGCTTTTTATCAAAATTGTTTAAAAAATGGAATTTTAAGTAGAAATATATTTTTTCATTCTACAAATCATTTCTTAGATAGGTTTAATTGTTTACATAATGGATTATCAATTACTGACCATTCTGAACACTCACAATTAAATACCGGATTTAAAGACTATTCGGAAAGATTTTTAAAATTTTATTTTACTAATAACGCTATACGAAAACCAAGAGCATTAGTTCTTAACGAATTACTAAATAGAAATTTAAATTTCAATCAATCCTATGTGAGTTGCAACGGGGAAGAGCATTATGGTAATAGACATATTGAAAATTTTCCAAATATAAAAAATAATTTAGATATTCTGCAGAGTCACGATCACTCGAGTGTATTCACTTACACTAATAGAACTGCTGATTTTAATTTTCAATCAGTTTACAAAAATTCTTTTTTTGGATTTACAATAGAGACATTTTCAGATTTTGGGTTTGATAATAATGGATTTAATTCACATCTTACTGAAAAAACTTTAAGGAATTTTGCTCATAAAATACCTTTTTTACTTTTAATTTCTTCTGAGGAACAAATAAAAATAATCGAAGAATTGGGGTTCGTTTTATTTAACGACTTATTTTCATTTAAAATAGATTTAAACGATACTCAAACGACTGTTAAATCTTATGTAGATGTAATTGAAATGTTTTCAAAAATGAAATCATCTGATGTTATGAAACTATGTACATCAGATGAATTTAAAAAAAGAATAGAGCATAATTACATTCAATATTCATATTATAGAAATTTAGATATTGAAAATATATATAGATATATTTTATTGGATACATATGAAGATAAAAATTTAGAGCTCACTACTCTTAAAGAAAACGATGAGATTGTATATCTAAACATATTATCCACACAAATTTAGTTATTAGGTATTTATTATTATGGGAAAGCAACATGCAACAGATTTCGTTTTATTTGGTGAAAAGAAATTATCTGATTTGTTTCAGGAAATTTACACCAATCAAAGAACGAAAAAACAAAAAATAGGGGATTTGATTGAGGAATTTAAAAAATCAATCAGACATGCAGGTGATATTGCTGAAATAGGGCCTGTTATTAAAGATTTAGTAAAATTTTCGGTAGAAAATGATGATTTATTAATTCGTTTGGCAACCATTGCTCAAAGGATTATTGCAGCAGAATCCAAAGGCCCATCTGATGATGGATTTTTATCGGAAGCAGAAAGAGCACAATTATTAGATGAAGTGAGAAGTGTGGCGGATGAGATGGAAAAGCAAACTAAGGATAAAGTTGATGATATTGAATTAGAGTTACAAGAAATTCAAAGTAAACTGGAAAACAGAAAATAAATGGGAATTTTTTCATTTAGGGATGATTACAGAGTATCACCTCTACCTAATAAAACTTATAATACTTCATCTGATGTAATTCAAGGGAAGGTAAAAAAAGTTTACTTAGACTTTGGTTCAACACCAGGAGGAACTAAAATACTTCCAGGAGCGATTGAAGTAGATTTGGTTGCAAAAAATAAAGCTACTACTGTTATAGCATATCCGGAGAATGAA